>Ga0209655_10000050_pt1 | contig 40459 bp, 38 predicted proteins | sample BogFormECP03_OM2_FD_188236 | JGI IMG/M metagenome (GOLD analysis project Ga0209655, IMG submission 188236) | Bog forest soil microbial communities from Calvert Island, British Columbia, Canada - ECP03_OM2 (SPAdes) (version 2) | ecosystem: Environmental > Aquatic > Freshwater > Wetlands > Bog ...
TAACGGGCGACCGCCGCGCCGCGGCAGCCAAAGTCGCGAAGGAACTTGGAATCGACGAAGTGGAAGCCGAAGTTCAACCGCAGCAAAAAGGCGAAATCATCCAACGGCTCCGCGAGCAAGGCCGCATCGTGGCCATGGCCGGCGACGGCGTGAACGACGCGCCTGCCCTGGCTGCGGCTCATGTCGGCATCGCGATGGGTACGGGCACGGATGTGGCTATCGAGAACGCGGGCATAACGCTGGTGAAAGGCGACCTAGGCGGAATCGTCCGCGCTCGCAAGCTCAGCCGCGCCGCCATCGGCAACATCAAGCAGAATCTCGCCTTCGCATTTCTCTACAATGTGTTGGGGATCCCCATCGCGGCCGGCGTTTTCTACCCCATCTTCGGCTGGCTGCTGAGCCCCATGCTCGCCAGCGCCGCTATGAGCTTTAGCTCCGTGTCGGTCATCGCCAACGCGCTACGGCTGCGCAGAGTTTCGCTCTAAGCCGGTTTTGAAACTGGCACGGATTCTTTGACGGCGCCAAAAGCGGCGAAACAACTGTTCTTGTGCAGAAGCTCAACCTTGCTGAACCCGACCGAACGCAGCAGGTCCAGTTGAAACATCAGCGGCCGTGGCGAATCTTCCTGTGCGACATAAGCAAACACATGGTTGCGATAAGCCTCGTCCTTCAACTGCGTCAGATAAGCTCCGTAACGTTCCCACATCAGCGCCTGCACGCGCGCGTCCGAATGTTCGATAAAATCCGAAATCCAAAGCGATCCGCGGGGTCGGAGCGCAGCATGCAGCTTCGAGAAAACACTGTGCCACTCCTCGACCTCTCGCAGATGGTGTAGAACGGCCGCTGCGCAGATAACATCGAAGCGTGACTCGCCAATCTGCAACTCCCGAATATCACCTTGCAGCGCGGTGACTCTCCCCGTAGTCGCTCGACTGACACGCTCAACGGCCCGCTCCAACATTGGTCGACTGAGATCCATCAGCGTGACATCCAGGTTGGGCAATTTCTCCAACAGCTTCAGTGCGTAGTTGCCCGCGCCGCACCCGACATCGAGGAGCGAAGTTGCACCGGGGGTGACGCGCGACGCTGCATCAGCGATCAAGGCCAGCGACAACGGCGCATCAATCGTTGCCGATTGCCCGGTCTCAAGGTTCGAAAACCGCTCGACGTCAGCGTCGAAGCGTTCTCGAATCTGCTCCACGGTCGATTTGCTCATGATAAAAATGAACCAAACGCCACTTTAGCTTCAGCGGCTCTCAGCTTTTTCCAAGAATCGAATCGAAGTAAGCCAGCATTTCCGGGGAATCCCACTCCTGGAAACCGATGATTTTGCGTGCGATTTTGCCGTCGCGGCCGATGATGTAGGTTTCCGGGAACATGGTAGTGCCATAGGATTCGGCGATCGGCGAACGATTGTTTTTCGTTTGCGGGTCGCGGTAGGTCTGGAAAATAACGCCGTTGTCCTGTAGGAATTTTTCGTAGATAGCGGGGTCTTCATCGGCTGCCACGCCCAGAACGAGGCCATTGCGCGAGGCGATGTATTTCTGGAGGCGGTTGAGCGCGGGAGTTTCCTCGATGCACGGCGGGCACCAGGTGCCCCAGAAGTTCAGAACGACGACCTTGCCGTGGAAATCGGAGAGATGCGCGGGCTTGCCGCTGAGCTGCATCGTGAAATCTTCCGCGCGATGCCCGGCGACAGAAGCTTCGCCGTGCCGGTAGCTGGGCATCGCAAACACCACGATAATACCCAGGAAAGCAGCCAGCCCTCCCCAGGCGATGATTTTCGGGCTAATTCTCATCGAATGCTATACTAACGTATCCGCCTGGGATCGGAAACCGGTCCTTGCCTCCAGACTTTAGTGTGAACGACGCCACTGTGAATAACAAAACGGTGAACAGCGAAACGCCAAGCTTGCCTGCGGCATCGGCCTCCGTGCAGCCAACGATCAGCGCGATTGTTCCGGCACGAAATGAGGATGCCGTGATCGCCGCCTGCATCGAATCGCTGGCGCGGCAACCGGAAATTGCGGAAATTCTGGTCGTAAACGACCAGTCCACCGACAAAACTGCGGAGCTTGTGCGCGGATTGATGGCCAGGATTCCGCAATTGCGTCTTCTCGAGACGCATGGAGTTCCCACAGGGTGGGTCGGCAAAAACAACGCTGTCTATCTCGGAGCGCAGGAAGCCAAAGGCGCCTGGCTGCTCTTCACCGACGCGGACGCCGAACTGGAGGCGTGCGCGACCGCGCGTGCGCTGCAAATCTCGCAGGAATCGAACGCGGCGCTGGTCTCGTTTTCGCCGGAGCAAGTTACGCAAACGTGGTATGAGAAGGCGCTTATTCCTTTCGTCTACGGCCGGCTTGCAAAGCATTTTTCTTACGAGGCGGTGAACAATCCGGATTCGCCGGCGGCGGCCGCCAACGGACAATTCCTGATGATTCGCCGCGACGCTTACGACGCGATCGGCGGGCATGCGAGCGTGGCGTCGGCGGTGCTTGAAGATGTCGCCCTTGCCAAGCGGGCAAAGGTTGCGGGGTTTCGCTTGTGGTTTGGCTCGGGGCAGGGAATTGCGCGCGTTCGCATGTATCGGTCGTTTGGCGCAATGTGGCAAGGATGGAAGAAGAATCTTTATCTGCTTGTTGGAGGAACGCCGGGTGCGGTTTTTCGCGAATTGGAGGCCACCATTCCCTGGATTCCGGTGGTCCTGATTCTTCTCGGGCTGAAGTTTCCATTCGCCATGTTTTTAGGGGTTTGTTTCCTCCTCATGCGCCAGTTGGCCTATGGATTGGACATTTCTCGTAACCAATACCCCTTTAAATTCATCATTTATTACATCCCAGCGGTGGCGCTCTATGCGGGTGTGCTCTGGGCTTCTTACCGGGGCCACGCGAAGGGAAAGGTCGAATGGAAAGGACGGGAAGTGGCGGTGAGTCTTCCCGATGCGCCCAGAACGTAGCGGCGAGAAGAGCTACTACAAATCAAACGCCATGGTCCTACTCACGCGCAAAATCGAGTTCGCCGCCTCGCACTTTTATCACAATCCGGATTTTTCGCAGGAAGAGAACCGGCGCGTTTTTGGGAAGTGCAATAACCCGCATGGACACGGGCACAACTACTCGCTCGAAGTCACTGTTGCCGGGGAACCTGACCCCGTGACCGGCATGGTTCTGGACCTGAAAGATTTGAAAGAGATTCTGGAGCGCGAAGTGATGCAGCGCATGGACCATCGTCACTTGAACTATGAAGTGCCTGAGCTGGCGGGGAGGATTCCCACGTGCGAGAACATGGCGCGCGTGATTTGGGATTTGCTCGAGCCGCAGATCAAGCAGGGCAAGCTGCATCGCGTGCGGTTGTATGAGACACCGGATCTGTTCGCGGACTGTTACCGCAATGGATCGGCTGGAGCGATGGCGTGATGCCGGTCGGAGCGCAGAACGAGATGCAGAATGGGGTGAAGGTCGCATTGGGCCGGCGCTACCGCTTTTCCGCTTCGCACCGCTTGCACAGCGCCGCGTTCAGCGAGGAAGAGAATGAGCGGGTCTATGGGAAATGCAACAATCCCCATGGCCATGGGCACAACTACATGCTGGAGGTTTTGGTTTCGGGCGCAGTGGATCCGGCGACGGGGATGATTGCGAATCTCGCGGACCTTGATGGATTTGTCGAGCGCGTTGTGCTGGAGCCGTTTGACCACCGGTCGCTGAATGAAGAGGTCGCGGCATTTCGCAACAAGGTTCCCACAACGGAAAATTTGTGCATTGAGATTTTTGAGCGTTTGAAATCGTTCCCGAAGGCGAAACTGGAAAGGGTGCGCGTTCAGGAAACTTCGAACAATAGCTTCGAATACGCAGGAGACCATCCAGGAGAATCCATAGGGCCAATCCGATGACCAAACCGACCGAAGAAATCGTTTTGCACGAAGAGGAATCGCTGGATACGCGCAAGATCGCGTACCACGTCCGCGAAATCATCAAGCTGATAGGAGAGGACCCGAATCGCGAAGGACTCCGCAAAACGCCGGAGCGCTATGAAAAGGCGCTGAAATATTTGACGAGCGGCTATCTTCAAAACGCCGACAATATTCTGAACGGTGCGACGTTCAGCGTCTCGTACGACGAGATGGTGGTTGTGAAGGACATCGAGTTCTTTAGCATGTGCGAGCACCACATATTGCCGTTTTTTGGAAAGTGCCACGTCGCGTACCTGCCGAACAAGCGGGTGATCGGGCTAAGCAAAGTGGCGCGGCTGGTCAATATGTTTGCGCGGCGACTGCAGATTCAGGAACGCCTCACGAGCCAGATTGCCGCCGCGATTCAGGACAAGATCAGCCCGGAAGGCGTGGGCGTAGTCATCGAAGCCCGCCACCTGTGCATGCAGATGCGCGGCGTCGAAAAGCAGTGCGGCCAGGCGGTCACCAGCGCGATGCTGGGCGGGTTCCGTCACAACAAGCAGACGCGCGACGAATTCCTCGCGCTGATTCGCACCAATAAATAGCTCGGGCGCTTTTTTGGGGTCGGTAGGACAGACACTCTTGTCTGTCCCTTTGCAGGTTTTGATCCTCTAGAAAACGAGACGAGCTGGAAAGCCTGTCTCACTTTAACTACTTCGCTGCAATCTCAATCGAGGCGCGAGTGTTTTCCCATTCCATACGCAGCGTGCAGCCGCCGCTGGTCTTGTCAAAGGCAATTGTGAAATTCTCGACGGGAGACGGCAGCGAAGAGGGCTTCATGTCAATGCGAGCAAAATCCGAATCAGCGCCTGGATAGGGAACTCCCCATTCGCCGGTTTTTTTGCTGATAATGAGCATCCACTTGTCCGAAGTGGGCAAAGCGAAAATTGTATAGCTTCCCGCGGGCACGTCTTTGCCTCCGACTTTCAAATCCGTGGTGGTGACGAATGTGGTGGCTTTGTTCGCGCCGGCTCGCCAGACCTCGCCGTAAGGCACGAGGCTGCCGAAAATCTTGCGGCCATCCGCGCGAGGACTCGAGTAATCCACGGTGATGCTCTTTCCGCCACCGAGATCGCATTCGGCTTTGGCCGGGGGACTGACTCGCTTCTGCTGGCAGGAGGCTTGCGTCGCCAGTAAAATTAAACTCAGACAAAGCACACTTAGGATTGCCATTCGTTTTTGCATGATGCGTTCTCCTCGATAAGTTCTTCTGAAGTTGCCTCAAGCATTGAACCCAATTTGCTCCCGGAACGCAACTCTCCGCGTCCGTCGAGCCAAAAAAGGCGTTCGGAGAAATGTTGACATTCCTTTACAGTCAAAACATATCTGTGTTAGCCTGAATGAGTCGAAGAGAAGAGAAAAATTCAGGGGACGACGGAGAGGGGCACTTGAGCACAGCCAAAGCGGTGTTGATCGAACAGTTCCGGCGTAAAATTGAGGACACTGGCTCACCGGAAGTACAAATTGCACTACTCAGCGAGCGGATCAGCTACCTCACAACGCATCTCAAGTCCCACGTCAAAGACCATGCATCCCGGCGCGGCTTGATCATGATGGTCAATAAGCGGCGCCGCCTGCTGGACTATTTAAACCGTCGCGACCCGGATCGGTACCGCGAGATTGTGGAACGTCTTAGCCTGCGCAAGTAACTGCCCAATATTTTCAAGCAACGACGGGCGGAAGCCTCTGCGTTTTCACGCACTGACAACTTCGGAACGAAGACTGTCTGACGATTCGGGCATTGCCCGGGGCGGCAGTGAAATCAGCAGGTTTGCGGCTGTGGTAAGGCCGTGTTCTTTCGTGGTCTGCTAGTCCGGGCCGTACTGCAAGTCTCTCATCGTTTCTCTCACCTCTTTTCTTTTCTGGGTTTTCCCGGCCAGGCCGGAGCCGACCTACTCGAAGCGGGGAATTATTCCAGACCGCAAAGCGGTCATCACCCCTGCATGGTCGTTTGTCCTGTGGACACGTTAAGAATGCCCCGTATGAAGCGGGGCCAAAGGAAATAAACATCTATGTCTGAAAATACGCATATTCCCGCACCACATCAGGTTTCCGTTGAAATCGGAGGGCGCGCCCTCATTCTCGAAACCGGAAAGATTGCCAAGCAAGCGAACGGCGCGATTACCGCGCGATACGGAGACACTATCGTTCTCACCACCGCTTGCATGTCGTCTCAAGCTAACGACCGCGATTTTCTCCCGTTGACTGTCGACTACCGCGAAAACACTTATTCTGCCGGAAAAATTCCCGGCGGCTTTTTTAAGCGCGAAGGCCGGCCTTCGGAAAAAGAAATTCTTACCTCACGGCTGATCGACCGCCCCATGCGCCCGCTCTTTCCCGAGTCTTGGCGCAATGAAACGCAAATCGTCGCGATGGTGCTCTCAGCAGACAGCGACAATGACCCCGACGTCATCGCCGTCACCGCTGCTTCTGCCGCTTCCTATTGCTCGGATCTCCCGTTTGAAAAGCCCATTGCTTGCGTCCGTGTCGGCCTTCTCGATGGCCAACTCGTTGCCAATCCGACCGTTGCCGAGCAGAAGAAGAGCTTGCTGAACATCGTGATCGCCGGTACCGAAGAAGCCATCGTCATGGTCGAGTCTGGCGCTCTCGAAGTTTCCGAAGAGGCCGTCGTGGATGCCCTCGAATTCGGCCATGCGCAAGTCAAGAAAATCGTCGCAGCGATCAAAGAGCTGCACGCGCAAATCAAGCCGGTGAAGGTAGTCGTCAAGCCGCTCCCGTTTGACGAAGCGATTTACAAGGAACTCGACAAGAAGCACGGCGCGAAGCTCCGCGATGCCCTGAACACCGAAAAGCATCCCAAGCATGAGAGCTATCACCTTGTGGACGCCCTCAAGGACGAAATCCTGAAGGCCATCCCCGAAGAGCCGAAGAAGGAAATGGACGAGAAGCGCACCCTCACCAAGCGCGCCTTCGAGCGCCTTCGCGAAAACATCTTCCGCGACGACGTCCTGAATTCCCGTCGCCGCCCGGATGGCCGTGCCTTCGACCAGATTCGCCACATCTCCTGCGAAGTCGGCTTGTTGCCCCGCGTGCACGGTTCCGCGCTCTTTACCCGCGGCGAAACGCAGGCTCTGGCAACGCTCACGCTCGGCACGAAGGAAGACATGCAGCGCCTCGACCTGCTTTTCGAGCACGATCAATTTAACCGCTTCATGCTGCACTACAACTTCCCGCCGTTCAGCGTCGGTGAAGTAAAGTTCTTGCGTGGCCCAGGCCGCCGCGAAATCGGCCACGGCGCTCTCGCGCAGCGCGCACTCGTCAATCTGCTTCCTCCCGAGGCGGATTTCCCGTACGCCATGCGCCTTGTTTCCGACATTCTCGAATCCAACGGTTCTTCTTCGATGGCCACTGTTTGCGGCGGCTCGCTAGCCCTGATGGACGCAGGCGTTCCGCTCAAGGCCCCATGCGCTGGTATCGCGATGGGTCTGGTCGTCGCCGATGACAAGAAGTATTCGATCCTCACGGACATCGCTGGCGCGGAAGACCACTACGGCGACATGGACTTCAAAGTCGCGGGCACGCGCGCAGGCATCACCGCGCTACAGATGGACATCAAGGTCCTCGGCATCAGCATCGGCATGATGCGCGAAGCCCTGGCCCAGGCGAAGAAAGCTCGTCTGCAAATCCTCGACACCATGGAAAAGACGCTCAGCGAAGCGCGCACGGAAATTTCCGCCTACGCTCCGCGCCTCTTCAAGTTGAAGATTCCTCAAGATAAAATCCGCGACCTCATCGGTCCGGGCGGCAAGAAGATCAAGTCCATCATCGAAGCCACCGGCGTCAAGATCGACGTTCTCGAAGACGGCACGGTCCACATCTTCTCGACCAGCGGCGCTGGCGGCGATGCGGCCCTGCAAATGGTTCGCGACGTCACCGCCTCCGCCGAAATCGGCAAAACCTACCTCGGCAAAGTTGTTCGCCTCGCGGAGTTCGGCGCCTTCGTTGAACTTTTCCCCGGCACCGACGGCCTCCTGCACATCAGCGAAATCTCCGAACATCGCATCCGCGACGTTCGCGACGAGCTGAAGCTAGGCGACCAGGTCCTCGTAAAAGTTCTCTCCATCGAGGGCAACAAAGTCCGCCTAAGCCGCAAAGCCCTAATCAAGGAAGCCCGCGAAAAGCAACAAAAAGCAGCCGCCAGCGGCGGCGGCCCACAGGGTTCTTCCGGCGGCGAAGGCAACTCCGGCGGCGACTCCGGCTCGAGCGAATAATCTCGCTTCTCCTCCTAAAACAAAAAGGCCCCCGGTTTTTTGGGGGCCTTTTTGTTTTCCAGTACGAACGCGTGATCTAACAGAGAGCCAGATTCTTCTCGCGGCATACCAAGCGCCAAAATTAGCTAGCAAAACGCCCCCAAGCACAACGGAAATCGGAATGTCGACCCCCGCCCCGATAGTCTCTGCAAACGCCAAGCCGGCTAACGTCCCCGGGAGCAGCAGCACCCAGCCAGCGGTTTTCAGAACGACATGGACATGAGGATCACCAAGGGCAAACAACACCAAACCGACGATTTGAAACGCGGCAAAAGTGAGCCAATACAATTTGCTGCTCGTCTTCACTGATCGGCCCTCGAAATTGTTCTTGTCGCTTGCTGAGACCGCTCCAGTAGGTAGTAAGGAATGTCCATATTGAGCGCGGGGAAAAACTCGTCGTGTGTATATTGAAACCCAAGCTTGGCCATCACTTTCTTTGAATTCGCATTCTCCGGGTGATGGCCCGCCGTCAATCCTTTCGCCCCGATCATGTCAAACGCATAACGAATTACAGCCCGCGCCGCCTCGACCGCCAATCCCTGCCCCCAATATTTCGGCCGCAAATGAAATCCCAACTCCGGAATCCCCGCATCCGTCCCATAAGGCCGCAACCCGCAACAACCCACATGCGCGCCATCACTCAACAAAAAAATCGGCCAATACTGAAACCCATGCGCCTTCCCACGCTCCAACTCGCGCCACAATCGCACCCGCACCTCGTCATCCGAAAATGGCCCGCCAAAATACCGCGTAACCTCAATGTCACCCCAAAGCCCCCGCGCCAGCGCAAAATCCTCCTCCGTCCACCAACGAAACCCCAGCCGCTCACTTCTCAAAAAATAAGAATCGAGCAGCGCGTCGCCCATGCTCACGTCACCGGAACAGGAACGGAAGCATGTACGCCAGAGCCCGACCCGTGCACTCTCTCAATATCCGCCCCCACCGCCCGCAATTTCTCGACAATCCCCTCATACCCGCGATCAATGTGATACACGCGCTCAATCACCGTCTCCCCGCTAGCCACCAATCCCGCCAGCACCAATCCCGCACTAGCCCGCAAATCGGAAGCTTGCACCGTCGTTCCCGACAGCGCAGCAGGTCCGTGTACCACGGCTCGCCGCCCGTCCAGAGAAATATTCGCGCCCATGCGAATCATTTCGCTCGCATGCATGAAGCGGTTCTCGAAAATCGTCTCGGTAATCACAGACGTGCCTTCCGCCTGCGTTGCCAGCGCCATGTACTGCGCTTGCATGTCGGTTGCGAATCCCGGATATTCTTCGGTCGTCATGTCCGCGGCCACCAGCTTTTTTCCGCCGCGCACACGCAGAGTCGTCTTATCCACCGTCTCGATGCACACTCCTGCCTGCTGCAGCTTTGCAATCACCGCGCCCTGATGCTCCGGTGCGCAATTCGTGATCGTCAAGTCGCCGCCTGTGATTGCTCCGGCCACCAGAAAAGTGCCCGCTTCGATCCGGTCCGGAATCACGCTATGCTCGGTGCCGCGCAATTCCGCAACGCCACGAATCCCCAGCGTCGCCGTTCCTTCTCCCTCGATGTGCGCGCCCATCTTCCGCAGCATCACGATCAGGTCAGTCACCTCCGGCTCGCGCGCGCAATTTTCCAAAATCGTGTTTCCGTCAGCCAGCGTCGCCGCCATCAAAATATTTTCCGTCCCGGTCACGGTAATTTTCTCAAACACGATGTGCGCGCCCTTGAGCCGCCCGCCCTTCGACCCGTTGCCCGGAACTTTCGCCTCAATATACCCATGCGACGTCGTAATTTCCGCGCCCATCTTCTCCAGCGCCTTCAAGTGCATATCCACGGGCCGCGCCCCAATCGCGCATCCACCGGGCAATGAAACGCGCGCTATCCCCAGCCGCGCCATCAATGGACCGAGCGTCAAAATCGACGCCCTCATCGTTTTCACCAACTCGTACGGCGCCTCCGCATGATTCAACGTCGGCGCCGCAATCACATAATCGCTAGCAGGGAACTCCGTCACGGAAACACTCGCGTCCATGAACGTCAGCAGCTTGCTCATGGTGATCAGGTCGCGCACCTTGGGAATGTTGTGCAGCGTGACTTTCTCCGCCGTCAAAAGCGCCGCCGCCATCACCGGCAGCGCCGAATTCTTCGCCCCGCTGATCGCCACGGACCCCCGCAGGGCCTTCCCACCCCGAATTAGAAATTTATCCACTTATTGTCCCCACACGCCGCGCTGCGGCGGTGCCAACATAAACAAAAAAACCTGCGACAAGTAAGCCGATCCCGCAGACATATAAGGCCCACATTACATAAACTGGCCAGGCAGGCCATCCTTGCTTGATTCGGACGCGATGATATTCGGCATAGTTGAACGAACCACCTTTGAAAAGTGGAGACCACTGCCCGAACCGCGCCATTTGCAGGCGAAACATCAAATCTAGAGCGATTCCGCTTCCAAGCAGAATTCCGCCCGCAATTAGGAACGGCATCAGCTTTCTCGCTCCCCCAGAGCAGCCCTTAAGGCGCCTCCAGAAGCTTTCAAACGTTTTCTTGCCTCTCCTGCTCCGACTCCCAGCTTCAACATCACCAGCGCCACGCGCATACTGTGTCCCGCCGCCCGCAAAGCGTGTTCCGCCGCAGACACACCCGCGCCACTCGCCTCCATCAAAATCTTCACCGCCCGCCCCTTCAACTTCTCATTCGTCAGCAACGCATCAATCATCAAGTTCTCATACGCATGCCCCAGCCTCACCATCACCGCAGTACTGAGCATGTTCAACACCATCTTCTGCGCCGTCCCCGCCTTCAGCCGAGTCGAACCTGTCAACACCTCCGCCCCCACCTCCAGCGAAATTGCAATTTTCGACAGCCGCGCCAGCGGCACATCGCGATTCGACATGACCGCCACGGTCGTCGACCCGCGCGCGCGCGCAAACTTCATCGCGCTCAAAACATAAGGTGTAGTCCCGCTAGCCGCGATTCCCACCACCACATCGCTTCGCCCTAATTTCAACCGCCGCAAATCCCGGGCCCCATTCGCCGCCGAATCCTCCGCGCCTTCGACCGCTCCTGTGACCGCGCGCCTGCCTCCCGCAATCAGCGCCATCATCTGTTCTTGCGAAACGCCAAACGTGGGCCAGCATTCCGCCGCATCCAGCACCGCCATTCGTCCGCTCGATCCCGCGCCCACATAAATCAGCCGCCCGCCGCCGCGCATCGCCGCCACAATCGCATCCACTGCGCGCGCAATCGCCAGCACCGCCCGCCCCACGACAACCGCCACCTTGCGATCCTCGCGGTTCATCAACCGCACAATTTCGAGCGCGGGCATGCGGTCCAAGCTCCGCGACGCCGGCAAACGCTGTTCCGTCTGCCTGTGGTCTTTCGTTCGAGAGGGCATCCCGCAATTATAACCGCGGCACAGGCTTCACCCTGTCCTCGGTTTCCACCGTTCTCGAAATTTCTAGGCACACGCGCAAACCTCAAACTAATTCCTCTCCCGGGAATCGGCTATTCTAGAAAACGGTCTGGGCCGTTGACGAACCGTTCAGGCCGCTCGGCTGGAAAACATGTCCATCGAAGTTCTAAAAAAGCTTTTTGAAGAGCATTTTCACGTTCCAGCGGAGCGCGTCCAGCCGCTCCAGGGCGAACTAGGCGGCTCCGGCCGCAAAATTATCCGCCTCGGCGCAGGCGCGCAAACTGCCATCGGCATTCTCTACGGAGTGCGCGAGGAAAATGCCGCCTTCCTCGAATTTTCAAGACATTTCCGCCGCCACGGTCTTCCCGTGCCGGAAATCTACGCCGATGACCTGAGCCAGGGCGCTTACCTCGAAGAGGATCTCGGCGACACAACGCTCTTCGAATTTCTATCGAAAAACCGTTCCGGCGGCATCATTGCCCCGCAAGTCGTTGAAGCCTATCGCCAAGTCGTCGCCGTCCTTCCGCGCTTTCAAGTGGAAGCCGGGCGCGATCTGAACTATCGCGCGTGCTATCCCATCGGCAGCTTCGATCGCCAATCCATCGCCTGGGATTTGAACTATTTCAAATATTATTTTCTGCGCCTCGCGGGCATTCCCTTCAATGAGCAGTCACTCGAAGACGATTTCGGCCGCCTCACGGAATTCTTGCTCAGCGCCCCGCGCGACTATTTTCTCTATCGCGATTTTCAGTCGCGCAACATCCTGCTCCGCGACGCCCAGCCGTATTTCGTCGACTACCAGGGCGGCCGCAAAGGCGCCCTCCAATACGACATCGCCTCGCTTCTCTACGACGCCAAGGCCGACCTTCCGCCCGAGCTTCGCCAGCAACTCCTTGATCACTACCTCGATTCGCTGGCGCTGCACATCCAAGTGGATCGGGCAGCTTTCCTGCGCCACTTCTACGCGTACGTTTACGTGCGCATCATGCAGGCGCTGGGCGCCTACGGTTTCCGCGGTTTCTACGAACGCAAAGCCCACTTCCTCCAAAGCGTGCCATACGCGCTGAAAAATCTCCGCTGGCTGCTGCATCACGTCGAGCTGCCCGTCGGTTTGCCCACGCTGATGGATGCGTTCCGAAGCATGTTGGCCTCCGAAAAATTGCAAAGCCTCGCAAGTGAAGCCGACAATCTGGTCGTCCGCGTCTTCAGTTTTTCGTTTCACCAGGGCTTGCCCACCGACGAATCCGGCAACGGCGGCGGCTTCGTCTTCGATGGCCGCAGCCTGCCAAATCCCGGCAGGGAAGACCGCTTCAAATCGCTAACAGGAAAAGACGCCCCGGTGATCGACTATCTCAACCAACAAGAAAGCGTCCACCAATTTTTAGCCAGCGTGCTCTCCCTGGTAGACGCCAGTATCTCCAGCTATCAAGCTCGCGGTTTCAAAAACCTAATGGTCTCCTTCGGCTGCACAGGCGGCCAGCACCGCTCCGTGTTCCTGGCCGAGCAATTAGCAAAGCGCCTCCGCACAAAAAACTCGGTAGAAGTAGTACTGCGCCACCTGGGCCTGGAGAACCTCCGGAAATGACCCTTGCAGCGCCCAGCGCCAGCAGCCGTAGTGGCGGACCTCCAGGTCCGCGTCTCCCTCTTCTCTGCGTCTCTGCGCCCCTCTGCGTAGGGTTTTTCTCTTCGCCTCTTCTGTCTACTCACTACTCACTATTCACTACTCACTTGTCCCCGCTATGAAAGCGATGATCCTAGCCGCAGGCCTGGGCACTCGCCTACGCCCGCTAACCAACGACCGCCCGAAAGCGCTAGTCGAGCTCAACGGCCGCACGCTCCTCGAAATCACCCTAACCCGCCTCCGCAAATTCGGCGTAACTGAAGCCATCATCAACGTCCACCACTTCGCCGACAGAGTCGTCGCCTATCTAAAATCCAAAAACAATTTCAACATGCGCCTCGAAATCTCGCGCGAAGACGATCAACTCCTCGACACCGGCGGCGGCCTGAAAAAAGCCTCCTGGTTTTTCGAAGAACAGGGAAGCAACCCGGATGAGCCCTTCCTACTCCACAACGTAGACGTAATCAGCACCATCGACCTAAATGCCATGCTCCAATCCCACAAACAAAACCAAGCCCTCGCTACCCTGGCAGTCCAATCCCGCAAATCCTCCCGCCAACTCCTCTTCAACAACAAGCTCCAACTAGTCGTCCGCGCCAGTAGCACAGTCACTCCTGACTGTGCTCCCCAAAATGCGCCAAACGCTGAGCCCGCCCAAGCTAACTCGCCACTCGCCACTAGTCACTCGCCACTTCTTCAGTCCCAACAATCCTCTCTCCAACCGCTAGCCTTCTCCGGCATCCACATAATCTCCCCGCGCCTCCTCCCCCGAATCACCGAAACCGGCGCCTTCTCCATCATCGACACCTATCTCCGCCTCTCCTCCCAAGCCCAAAAAATCCAAGCCTTCCGCGCCGACAATTTTTACTGGCGCGATCTTGGGCGCCCAGAAGACCTCGCCCAAGCTTCCCTCGATTTGCAGCAAAACATCTCGCTATGACAAGACGCTCCGCAGACACTCCCAACTCCCTCGTTATCATTACGCTTGACGTAACGCGTCATTCCTGTTATTTTGTGATTCGTGATCGCCAGCTTCGGGGACAAAAGGACTCGCGACTTTTCCTCCGGGAAACGCGTCAAGCCATTCTCCGGGATGGAACGTTCCGCACGCTTGAAGCTCGACCGCTTGGAATCAGCCACGTCGCTGAGAGATCTCGCGGCATTGCCGGGCAATCGTTTTGAGTCGTTAGTCGGCGACCGCAAGGGCCAATTCAGTATCCGTATCAACGACCAATGGCGGATTTGATTCGAATGGCCTGACCGCTCGCCGGGCCCATCAAACGTCGAAATTGTTGACTATCACTAGGAGCACTACTATGCCAATCGCCGCTGTCCATCCCGGAGAACACCTTGCCGAAGAGCTAGAGGCGCTGCATATGAGCGCGGCGGAATTAGCGCGTAAGCTTGATGTCCCCACGAATCGCGTCACGCAAATCTTGAATGGCACCCGCGCCATAACCGGGGATACCGCTCTTCGTCTCGCTCATTTCTTTGGCACCAGCGCGCAGTTCTGGCTCAATCTCCAAAGCCTTTACGAACTGCGCCGCGCCCGGCAAAAAGCTGGCAAATCCATCAAAGCACTTCCCAGGCTGAAACGGCGCGAGCTTGTCCACGCCTAGCGGCATCTCAACCGGGCCATTGTGGCCCTTCTAGCACGCACGGCACCGCGCTATCATTTACCCCGTTATGGCCAACCAAAAACCACTACTAAGCGAATTCCCGTGGGATCCACGCTACGGCATCTCCAACGTTGACGACATCTTGACTCCAGGTCTAATCGTCTACCCGGATCTAATCGCCTCCAACATCGACCGCACGGTCCAACTCCTCAACGGTGACGCCAATCGCTGGCGCGTCCACATGAAAACCGCGAAGCTCGGCTACACCCTGCGCATGCTCGCGGAGCGCGGCGTCCACAATTTCAAATGTGCCACCACGCTCGAACTCCTCGTCGCCTGCCAGTCCGGCGCGAGCGACGTCCTCCTCGCCTATCCCGTAATGGGCGCAAACGCCCGCCGCGCCCAGCAAATCGCCGCCGAATTTCCCGCCGTGCGCATTTCCGTCCTCGCCGAAAACGAATCCCAGCTCCAGCAATGGCGCGGCAGCAAAGTTGGAATTTTCCTCGATCTCAATTCCGGCATGAACCGCACCGGCATCGAACAAAATCACAGCGGCCAGGTCGGCGCTCTCGTGCGCGCCATCGGCCAACTCGGCCTCGAATTCCGAGGCCTCCATTTCTACGACGGCCATCTCGGCGGCATGCCGGAGCTCGAGCGCACGCGCATCGCGCACGCCGGCTACGATTCCTTGCTAAAACTAGTGGCAGAAATCCAACGCAGCCGCGCCTCTGTCCCCGAACTCATCACCGCCGGCACTCCCGCAATGCCGTGCTCGCTGTCCTACGAACCCTTCCGCACCGGACGCTTCACGCACCGAGTCTCCCCCGGCACAGTCGTCTACAACGACGCCTCCAGCCTCGCCGATCTTCCCAGCGACTACGGCTTTGCCCCCGCCGTCCTAGTCTTAACGAGAGTCGTCAGCCATCCGCGCCCCGGCACAATCACCTGCGACGCCGGCCACAAATCCGTCTCCGCCGATGCAGGCGTCCCCACCTGCCTCGTCGTCGGCCACCCCGAACTAACCCCGCTAGCCCCCAGCGAAGAGCATCTCCCCATTCAGGTCAACGACGGCTCCTCCGGCCCCGAAGTCGGCAGCCCCCTCTTTCTTCTCCCGCGCCACATCTGCCCCACAGTCAACAATTTCGACGCCGCCCTAATCGCCCGCGAAGGCCAAATCCTAGCCGTAGAATCAGTCACCGCCCGCGGCCACGAGGCCCCTCTCCTGCGACACACAGAACAATCGGTTCCTGTCGTTCGTTGAAACTCATTGCGAAGCTCGAATCTAGGCCTGGGTAGCACAGGCATTCCTGCCTGTGCTCTTCTCGTGTCGCGGTGCGCTCAATTGATCGGGTCACTTCGCAGGGGCCGCCGTCGTCGCAAGCCCTAGTGCCTGCATCACGGCATCGTGCAAAGCCGGCCGCACTTCGGCGATCTTGTGGTTATCCCGCGTGGGATTGACGCGATTGGTCAGCAGCACGACAAAAAGCTGCCGGTCTGGATCGATCCAGATCGAAGTGCCCGTAAATCCAGTGTGCCCAAAGCTGTGCGGCGAAAAATAGTGCCCGCTGGAGCTGCCCTCCGTCGGCACAACCCATCCCAAGGTTCGTGTGCCGCCAGAAAGCTGCTGCGGCACAATGAACTGCGCAATAGTCGCGCGCCGCAAAATGCGCTGGTGCGCATAGACTCCGCCATTCAGATACATCTGGCAAAACGCCGCCAAATCCGGCGCCGTGCTGAAAACTCCCGCGTGTCCGGAAACGCCGCCAATCGCAAACGCGTTCTCGTCGTGCACTTCGCCCTGAACGAGCCGCTTTCGGAAGTTCGCGTCAAATTCCGTCGGCGCAATCTGCGGCCACAAGGTTTTCGGCGGAAGATACATCGAATCCTTCATCCCCATCGGCGAGAAAATATATTCCTTCGCCAGGTCGTCGAGCTTCTGTCCAGTCAAACGCTCGATAATTTCCGCCATAAGGATGATGCCGAGGTCCGAGTACACCATCTTTGTTCCCGGCTCGTACTCCAGCGGCTCGGCAAAAATCATTTTCAGCGTGTCAGCCTTGCTTTTCGAGGTGCGCCAATATTCCTTGAACGGCGGCAGCCCCGATGTATGCGTCATCAAATGCCGCACCGTCACGCGATGCCGCCACTCCAGTTCCGTAGGGTTTTCGCGGAACAGGTTTTGCAATCCTGCACCAGGTTGCCAGCCCGCCGTCCACTCCGGCAGATACCGTTCGATGGGCGCATCCAGATTCAACGGTGACTTGAAATCGCCTTCGACGAGTTTTTCGACCAGCGTCGTCGTGACAATCACTTTCGTGAGCGAAGCAACGTCATACATCGTGCGCACATTGGTCTGCTCGGCGTGATCGTCGTAGCTCAGCTTTCCGAACGCATGCAGCGCTACTTTTCCTTTGTAACCAACTGCGAGCGTCGCACCCGGGAAAGCCTTGTCTGCGATCGCGTGTTCGAGCACATCAAACGCGGGCTGTAACTGCGCCTCTCCGCGCACATCCATCGGCTGCAATGTCATCGGATTCGCATAGCGCTCGATGCCGAATCCGGCGTTCAGGTCAACCCCCGGCACCGTTACAGGCAAGCGCCCGCGCACGCCGATCTGTCCAAATAGCGCGCGCGCCACGGCAATCTGCGCCACGTCGCTGATGCCGAACGCAGCGAGCCAGGTCTCCGCCTGCGGAAAATGCTCGACCAGATACGGGCTGCCAAATCCGATAGTCACCACCGGCTTGCCGCTCCTGTAAACCTTGTCCGCAAAAGCGGCCTGCTCCGCGGGAATATCCACGTTGCCTTTGCGGTCGCTCACGCGCACAAAGAAAGCCAGTATCGCGACATCGTAAGTATCGGGCGCCGGCAGTTTCAAATTGTCGGCTTTGACAAACCGCGTGTCGGCGCGCAGCGTAGTCAGCGCATCCACGCGCGAACGCAATTCACGCTCCAAATCTTCGCCGGGATATGGCTCGGGATCGGCGTACAACGCGACGAGCAGCGCCCGCGTCGGCTTGGTCTCATCAAGCGGCAAGCGATGGTTCGCATCCCGCAGCAGCGTCACGCCGCGGTCGGAAATCTCCTGCGCTCCACGCTGCCACTCCGTTTTGCCAAAATTCTTGTTCAGCGCATTCACGTCCACGAGACGCGTTTTGTACAGCCCGAGCCGCGCTTTCGCCTGCAAAATCCGCCGCACGGACTCATCCAGCCGCGCATGCGAAATGCGCCCCGAATTCACCGCGTCGCGCAGCGCATCGAACGCCGCATCCGGCACCGGCGGCATGAGCAGGGCATCCGCACCAGCGGTAAACGCTCGCACAGCAGCTTCGCCCGGCGCGAACCGCACCGTGATGCCGCCCATGTCCATCGCATCCGTGACGACGAGCCCCTCATAGCCAAGTTCCTTGCGCAAAAGTCCGGTCAGAATATTGAACGAAAGTGTCGCGGGAGTATTCGCGTCCGGCTCCAGCGCGGGAATCGACAGATGCCCGGTCATGATGCTGTCGGCTCCGGCGGCGATCGCAGCGCGGAAGGGAACCAGTTCCAGCTTTTCCAGACGATCGCGGTCCGCACGAATCACCGGCAAATCAATGTGCGAATCGGCAGCTGTGTCACCGTGTCCCGGAAAATGTTTTGCCGTAGCCAGCCCGCCATTGTCCTGCACGCCGTGTACGAACTCCGCGACGTACTCCGAAACTTTCGCGGGATCCTCGCCGAACGAGCGCGTGTTAATAATCGGGTTGTCGGGATTGTTGTTTACATCGGAATCGGGCGCGTAAATCCACTGAATGCCGACAGCGCGCGCTTCGAGCGCGGTAATCTTGCCCATCGTGTAAGCATCTTTGGGATTGCCCGCCGCGGCCAGCGCCATCGCCGTTGGAAACGATGTGCCTTCATCGAGACGCATGGCTGTGCCGCGCTCGAAATCCGCGCCAATCAGCAGTGGCAGTTTCGATTTCGCCTGCAATTGGTTGGTAAGCACTGCGGTCGGATAGGCCTGGCTCTTTACGATACCCAGCGGCGAGCCTTGTGTGATGTTGATAAAGCCGCCGACGTGCAGTTTTTCGACGACGCGCATCATCTCCGCATAAGCGGGCGCGTCTGTCGCGGTAAAGCTCCCATGATAGGTAGCGAAAATCACTTGCCCGACTTTTTCGTCGAGCGTCATGTTGGCCAGAGTGGCCTCCACCCATTGCGTGGCCGCGGGCGAAAGTTTCCTGGCATGACCTGAAGGAGCCGCGTTTTTCTTCGCGCTAACCGAATTGTCCGCCGCGGAAGACTTGCTTTGACTGCGCGTCGTGTGGGCCATAAGAAAGAGGAACAAACCAAACAGAGTAAACAGCAGAACGCCTGTACCGCGTCCTTTCATCAAATGAGGCTCTCCCGGTTGACGCCCGGTCCTGCGCCTGTATATAACACACGCACTTCAGGCGAACAACGCAGCCCGGAACGAAGCGTTCCAGAATATCATTGGGGCGCGCAATCGGAGGGAATGCTTTGGCCCAAATTCACGGCAGCAGTTTGACCAGGCTCGGCGTATTCCTTTGCTCGCTCATTTTCCTCTGTGCCTCCACGCACGCCGCACAAAAACACTCGGGTCGCCCGGCGCGAGTGCAGACTGGAATCGATGTTCTCGAAGCGGAAAAATTCGCACCGCTGCGAGGCAAGCACGTCGGGCTGATCACCAACCATACCGGCCTCGACGCTGAAGGCCGCACGACGCTTGAGCAATTGTTTCACGCGCAGGGCATACAACTCGTCGCGCTCTTCAGCCCGGAACATGGCATCTCCGGCCGCTCCGACGAAAAAGTTTCCTCCTCGAAAGATCCCACCACCGGCCTGATGACCTACAGCCTTTACGGCGAATCGCTCCGCCCCACGGACGAAATGCTTTCCGGCATTGATACTCTCGTCTTCGATATTCAGGATGCGGGCGTGCGCTTCTACACCTACACCGCGACCATGGCGTACTGCATGGAAGAAGCCGCCAAGCACAACATCGCGTTTTACGTTCTCGACCGGCCGAATCTTCTCGGCGGGGACATCATCGAAGGCCCCATGCTCGATCCCGACAAGACGAGCATCGTAGGCTACTTTCCGTTGCCCGTGCGATACGGGCTTACGATTGGCGAACTCGCACAATTTTTTAACGCGGAAAATCACATCGGTTGCGACTTGCATGTCATCGCCATGAAGAACTGGCATCGCAACTATTTTTTTGAGAGCACCGGCATTCGCTGGGTTCCGCCCTCGCCGAATCTTCGCACGGTCAAAGGCTCCATCGTCTATCCGGGCGTCGAAATTCTGCAAAACGCCGGCGTTTCCGTAGGCCGTGGCACAGAGACTCCGTTCGAGGAGTTTGGCGCGCCGTGGATGGACGGCGCAGCGGTTGCTTCGGCATTGAACGCAGTGCATCTGCCCGGTTTGCACTTCGCCGATCAGCCGTTTATCCCGGTCTCCGGACTCTACGCCGGACAGCGGTGCGGCGGAGTCGGCGTACGTGTCACGGACCGCGCCGCGGTTCGCGCGATGCGCATGGGCCTCGAAATAGCCGCCATCTTGCGAAAACTGTATCCCGCAAAGTTCGATCCTGCAAAATTATTACTCCTGGTCGGCAACTCCGAAACCATCCAGCAGCTTCAAACCGGCGTCCCGCCCGAACAAATCGTCGCAAGCTGGTCCGACGCCCTCAAGAATTTCGATCAAACCCGCCGCAAATATTTTCTCTACAAATGAAAAACCGTGCCATCTCGACGGAAGGACCGGTTGAACGATCTTCAGAGCAGCCTAGAACCGATGTCAGCAAGAAAAGCGTTCTTTGGGCCATTTCCATTACGATAGCTGGAGTTTTGACCGCCGCGGACCTGGGTGGGCATCAAGAAAGCTTCGTGGGATTCTAGCTACAGCTGCCCGGAGTAGTTTTGGGACTTCTTGGCGGCTCGGTGCTCAACAGTCAAATTCTTTCGAGCGCCATAACCGTGTTGGCCAACGCATGTTTTTACTATTTGCTGCTGAACCTTTTCGCATGGGCTTGGAGCTGTATCCTTCGGAAAAAATCAAACGGACCACTGCATAAAAACTGACGAACAATACTGTCAATACTGATAGTCATCGTCTGTGGTACATTCCCGGTATGCGCATCGTATCTTTGCTGCCGTCGGCTACGGAAATTCTTTTTGCGCTGGGATTCGACAGGGAAGTCGTTGGCGTGAGCCATGAATGCGACTTTCCGTCGCAAGCGCGCACGAAGCGTGTCGTGATTCATTCCCGTCTTCCGCATGACGCGCCTCCTCAGGAGATTGACCGCCTTGTTCGCGAATATGTTTCGCGCGGAGAAAGCCTGTACTCCGTGGATGCGGAAGCGCTTGCCGATCTGGCTCCTGATTTAATCATCACGCAGGATTTGTGCCAGGTTTGCGCGGCTTCGCCGGATGATTTGGCGACGACGCTTGCGCGCTTTCCTAACCCGCCCGAAGTGCTTTGCTTGAATCCCCAGGATCTTGGAGATGTCTGGCGCGATATTTTGTGGGTTGGCGAGGCGACTTGCCGCGGTCACGAAGCGGAAGCTTTGCTCCAGAAGATAGGCTCGCGGCTCGGCGAACTAGAATCTCAACTGGATGGAGTCACGCACCGGCCGCGTGTCGCAGTGCTCGAATGGCTTCAACCGTTCTATACCGCCGGGCATTGGGTTCCGGAAATGATCGAGATTGCCGGCGGGAAAGACGTGCTTGGGAAGAAGCGGACGCCGTCCTTCCGCGTGACGCTGAAAGATGTGCTCGAGGTCGCCCCTGAAATTCTATTGATCGCGCAGTGTGGGTACAACGCGACGCAAGCGCGCGACGAGTACAGCGCCATGTCCTTTCCCGAGGAATGGAGCGCGATTCCAGCCGTTCGCAATTCTCATGTTTATGCAGTCGATGCCAGCGGCTATTTTTCGCGGCCCGGCCCGCGGCTGATTACCGGCATTGAAGTGCTCGCGAAAATGTTTCATCCGGGTGTTGCCGTCAGCCCGGAAGCGGAACGCGTTTTCCAGCCCATTGTCGCTCGTTGTAATTATTCTGTTCCCACATCTGCACACACTGCTTCCGCCTGAGTAGCTGATCAAAACGGGCGGGGCCCTTCCAGGGTAAACAAGCTACGCCCCTACTGAATTCTGCAGCCGATTCGAGAGATGCTCGAAGACCAGTAGATTAACAGGGCTTTGCCCCGCACCTGGTCCCGCCGCACCAAACCGAAAGACCGGCTGTCGTAGCTATTGTTCAGATTGTCGCCTATGACGAAGTAGGTGCCCTCGGGGAGTTTTTGCGGCTCGAACGTTAATGATGCGGCGTCCTGGTAATTCGTTGGCGTCGGTGCTCCGCAGGATTCGGGAAATTTAAATTTGTTTCCGTTGACCAAAACTGTGCCGTTTGGTCCGAGAGCAACCGTGTCGCCGCCGACGGCGACCACTCTTTTTACGAACTTGGTCATGCCAGCGTCGCGGTCGAATAGGATTACTTCGCCTCGTTGGGGTGCCCGGGAGTCGAATGCATCCAGGCTCACAATCATTCCCTCGTCCTTACAAATCGCGGGGCACATGGATTCGCCTGAAATGCGAAGTGCGTGCAAGTTCGAGGATCTGGCCCAAAGAAAGAACTTGGCAACCTGAAAGAAAACCAAGAGCGCCAGCAAGATACCAGCGCAGACCAGGGCCCTGATCAGGAGGTTCGCAGAACGAGAATTCTGCGTTGGCTGCGAACTCCGCGGTCTAAGTCCGAGATTCAGCTCCGACATTTGCCTTCAATCTCCTGGACCAGTAACGATAAAAGGGAAGGCCGGCGAGTATCAACACGATGCCGATCGTGGAGCGGCCTGGGCGCTCGAGCCAGATGTTGACCGTGAGAGCGAGCGCTCCTGCGACGAAGAGGCCTGGCACGACCGGGTAGCCCCAGCAGCGATACGGGCGCGGCATGTCCGGCTCGGTGTAGCGCAGGCGAAACAGCGCGACGACGGCCAAGCCATAAAAAATCCAGCCCGCGAAAATAAAAAGGTTGGTCAGCTCCTCGAAAGTTCCGGTTAACGCCATGAGGCTGGTCAGGACGCCTTGAAAAATCAGGGCGCGAGCCGGCGTGCGGTACTTGGGATGAACGCCGTCCGCAATTCTGAAGAAGATGCCATCGCGGGCCATGGCATAGGGCGGGCGAGCGCCACTCAGGACCGAGGAGTTCATGGAGCCGAGCGCGCTGATGACCATTGCCACGGTGATCCACGCGGCCGCTCCCGCCCCGGCTACGTGTTGGACAACGTCGGAAGCAATGTGCTGCGAAGCCGCGACCGTCGCGAGGGGAAGCACCTTCAAGCAAGCCGCGCTGAACAGAAAATAGATGAGCGCTACGAGCGCGACGCCGCCAACCAGTGCGCGTGGGAAATTCCGTTCCGGGTTTTTGATTTCCGAGCCGACCAGGTTCAAATCTTCCCAGCCGTCGTAGGCCCAGAGAGCCGCGGCGAGCGCGGCTAGAAAAGCGCTCAGCACGCTGCCATTGAGCGCCGCGGGCCAGACGGGATCGGGCGCGTGCGGAGCACTTGCCGGCGCAAAAAATGCCACGCCAATCACGATGGCGACGCTCACTATCTTGATCGCGGTCAGGAAAACTTGTACCGCGCCGCCGATCTTGACGCCCAGATAGTTGATGCCGGTCATCAGCAGCAGCCAAAAAACGGCCAACGGCTGTGCCCAGGTGAAAACAAAATCGTAGGGCTTGATCCACGCAGTCAAGCCGGGAATGGCAATGTGGAGAGTAAAAATAGGAGCTGCTACCGCGGGTATGAGGAAACTCAGGAATCGCATCAGGCCCGCCGCGATGGACGCGAGCGAACTCGGCCTGCCGACGATGGAGTGCATCCAGCCGAATAGAAATCCCCAGGCTGGGCCGAAGCCGCGGCGAAGATAGGCGTATTCGGCGCCGGCTTCGGGGATGGCTGCGCCGAGTTCGGCGAAAGAGAGCGCGCCGAAGAGCGAGAGGATGGCGCCTACAATCCACGCGGCGAAGACTACCGAGACGTAGCGGCCTTCGCGGGCCATTTCGCTGGGCTTCAGGAAGATACCTGTGCCAATCATCGTGCCGACGACGATGGCGCCGGACGCCCATGCGCCCAGGCCGCGGACCAGTTCTAAGCGTTTTTCGGGCATGCGCCTCCGCTTGGAATTTTGTGACATCGCCGGCACAGAAGAGCGGGGCCCCTACAGGGTAAACAAGCCCCGCCCCCACGAATTGATTGCCGTTTCATGATGCGGCCTCGCTTTGCGGGCGAAAAAGGCTGACGGTGCTGCCGACCGCGAAAGTTACGGTTGCGCCGATTATGACGTACCACGTGTAGGCTACCGGCGTACAGCGCCAAACCGCGAGAATCGTTGCGAGGCCTGCGAACATGCCCGTTAGTGCGCCTGCTGCGCTGGCTCTGCGATTCAGCGTACCCAGAAGAAAAAGACCGAGCAGGCTGCCGAATGGTAGCGAGGCTACCGTCAGGCCTGTTTCGAGGAGCGGGCCCCACCTCACCATACCGAAAGCCATTAGCACTGCGCCCCAGACTAACGTCATGCGTCGCGAGAGGCGGAGGAATTTTACAGAGTCCGTCGAGCGACCGCGGAGTTTGGAGAAATCCAGGACGCTGCTTGCGGCGAGAGAATTGAGCGAGCCGCTGGCGTTGGACATGGCTACCGCGACGATGGAAGCGAGAAGGAGACCGGCGAGTCCTGTGGGCATTTCGCGGATCAGGAAAAGCGGGAGGATGCGATCGGTGCGCTCGCCTGCGGCCAGGAGCGGTGCGTGTTGCGCGAAGACGTAAAGGCAGACGCCGATGAGAAGAAAAATGGTGAATTGAAACAGAACGATTACGCCGCTGGTCAGCAGAGCGCGGCGGCTGTCTTTTTCATTTTTTGCGGCGAGAAGGCGTTGGACGATGGTCTGATCGGTGCCGTGGCTGGCCATGGTGAGGAATGCGCCGCCGATGAGGCCGGACCAGAACGTATATTTTGTCGCGAGGTTCCAGGAAAAATCGAAGACTTGCAGTTTGTGGCCTGCGGCTGCGGCGACTTGCGTAATTTCGGTCCATCCGCCGGAGATGCGGTGGAAGAGAACCCAGAAGGTGACGGCGCTGCCGGTCATATAAAGGAGGAGTTGCGCGACGTCGGTCCAGATAACAGCCTTCATGCCGCCCTCGAAGGTGTAGAGAATGGTCAGCGCGATGACGATGATGACTGCGAGGCGTTCGGAGGTGCCGAGGACCACGCTTACGACCAGCGCGATAGCGGAGACGCGGACCCCTTCGGCGATGGCGCGTGTGATGAGAAACGTGCTGGCAGCGACCGCACGCGTTTTTTCGCCGAAATGTTTTTCGATTATTGCGTAGGCGGTCAGGAACTGGCCGCGAAAATAGCCGGGGAGAAGAATCAAAACGATAAGGATGCGGCCGATTAAATAGCCGATGACCAGTTGGACGAAGGTGAGATTGCCGGCGTAGGCGATGGCGGGGGTTCCGATGATGGTTAGCGTGGAGGTTTCTGTCGCGACGATGGAAAGAGCGAGAGCCCACCACGGGGCGGTGCGGCCGCCGAGGAAATAGTCGAGGCTGACGGCGTCGCGGTCGGTCTTGACGATGTCCGTTTTCTTGCGGCGGAAATGGATGCCGAGAGCTGTGACCCCGAGCAAATAGACGATGACGATGGCGAGGTCGAGTGGGTGAATGCGCATTGCGTCGTTTTCCGAGCACTTTGGGCGCTGCGGAAAAGTGCGACGAGGATAGTGGCAGGTGGTACGAAGGTCAAGAAATGCTTGCCGATATGAGCGAGTGTTTGCCGCGTCTTAAATCTCAAAAGCGGGAGTAGGGCTCCCGCACTCCACAGGCGTCCCCGCGCACGATTGCGCACGGCGCTTTGTTCCGCGAATGCATTGGCCCGCGTTCTCGCTTATTCTTTTTGCATGCGATTTGTCTTGGGATTCGATGGCGGCGGGACGAAAACCGACTGCGTCTTGATGGATGGGTCCGGTGCGGTTCTCGCGCGCTCGCAGGCTGGGCCATCCAATCCGCTGCGCGTGGGATTTGGGGCGGCGCTTTCGGCGGTTCGCGATGCAACGAAGCAAGCTGTTGCGCAGGCTGGGTTGCCTGCAGATTCGCCGATCGCTGCGATTTGCGCAGGTCTTGCTGGAGCAGGTCCTCCTGAATCGGCGGAAAAAATCAGGGCGCTCTTCGCGGCAGAATTTCCACAATCGAAGATACAAATTTGTACGGACCTGGACGTGGCCTTGGCCGCGGCGGGCGATGGCCCGGTAGTCGTGCTGCTTGCAGGGACTGGTTCGTTTGCAGTCGGGCGAAACGGAGCCGGCGAGACAGCGAGGGCAGGCGGGTATGGCTCGCAGATTGGCGATGAAGGAAGCGCATACGATATTGGGCGGCGAGCGGTGTTGACGGCGATGCATGAGAATGACCGGAGCGGCGCGGATTCCGTTTTGGGGCAAAGGCTATTGCGCGAGCTTGGTTGCGCGGATTGGTCGGGGGTGAAAGCCCGGGCGCAGTCGGCTTCGGATGAAGTGTTTCCGCGATTGTTTTCCGTAGTCGCGGCGCTGGCGGATCTTTATGATGCTGATGCCACCGCGCAGGGGATTCTGCGAGCGGCTGCGAATGATTTGGCGTTGCTGGCGGAAAACCTGGCGGAGCGGTTGCAGCTGCGCGGGACAAAATTTACTCTCGCAAAGACCGGGGGCATGATCGGCCGGTGCAAATTCCTCGAAGCGCAGCTCGACGAACGTCTGCGCGCTTCGTTTCCGCATGCCGAGATTGGCCTTCTGAATACTTCTCCTGCGGAAGCGGCGGGACGCCTGGCTTTGAGACTTATTTCCTCGGGGGATTCGGCGGGGAGCTGAGATGGCGGACACAGAAAGAATCCGAGAGCGTGCGCTGGCCGCAACCGGCGAAGAGCTGGCTGCCTTAGTTCACCATCCCGACGCGGGCGTACTGCTCGCGGTGCTCGACAATCCTGCGCTGGATGAAGCCCAACTTTGCATGATCCTCGAACGGAAAAATCTTCCCGGCGAAATTCTGGAAGAAGTGGCGCGGCGGAAGCCGCTGCTGAAAAGCTATCGCGTCAAGCGGGGGCTGGCGTTTCATCCGCGGACGCCGCGTTTGGTCACGCTGCGATTGCTGCGCGATCTTTACTTGATGGATCTGGTGCAATTGACCTTGCTGCCGGGAATTCCCACGGAATTGAAGATGAACGCGGAGGACCAGCTGATTTCGCGGCTGCCGCAGCTTCCTCTCGGGCAAAAAATTACGTTGGCGCGGCGAGGGCCTGCGCGACTGGCGGGCGCGCTCCTCGCCGACGGGCACGCGCAGACTGTGCCCATCGTTTTGGACAACTCGCATCTCACCGAGGCGCAGGTTTTGAAAGTGCTTTCGCGCGAAAAGCTTCCGCCGGGCGTGGTGCGAGAGATCGGACGCCACCGCAAGTGGTCGATTACTTACAATGTGCGGCTAGCGCTGGTGCGGCATCCTTCCTCGCCTCTGGCTACGATACTTGCCTATTTGCCGGAGTTGACCGTTTCTGATTTGCGCGAACTGGCTGCGCCTGGGATCGTTTCGGAGAGCCTTCGGAAGTATCTTGAAGCGGAGGTACAAAGACGAGTCCTCAAAGGCGAAAGATCCCAGCAGCGAGATGACGCCCAAAGCCCGCCCGCTGCGTCCAATCAGGAATAAGAAGTGTCCTTCGAGCTATACGCGGGCGCAAATTCACGGGAAAGCGGCTTCGGCGAGAGCACTGGATTGCCGGGAACAAAACACTGTTCTTCGGCGTCGTATGGGAGTGCTCTTGGAAGGCGTATGCTTGAGGCGTTGGAACGGCGCGACCGCCCCTGCGCCGCAGCTTGGGATCCTTGGCGGCTTGGGGGTTCACCAGGGCTATGGGCATTGGGGACCAAACAGACCGCCGCACCGACCGCCGCTGGGCGCCTCGCTATTCCTTTCGCGCGGACCTCGAGATCGAATGGGGTTCGGCGGTCCTGAAAGCCAGCACGCGCGACATCAGCGTCAATGGAATGTTTATCGAATCGCTGGACCCATTGTGGGTTGGAGCCGGGTTTACGGCGCACTTGGTGCTCGACCGGCCCGTCAAAGTCGATTGTTTTGTAAAGCGCATCGAGCCGGGACGCGGCATGGGCGTTTCCGTAAAGCTTGCCGAAAAGCTGCACGAGCAGCGCTACCAGGATCTTCTCGCTTCTCTCACCAACACACGTTCCTAAGCTCGTCTTATACTATGCTTGCCGCGGCGAGGTTTTTTTGGCAGCGTTGTGCGCGAATTTGTGCGCGGATTTGCGCCTACAGAGGATTGCTTTTGGCCGCGCCGTTTGGAACAGTGCTTGGGAACCGATGACCAGATGCCTTGATTGCGGTTCGACGCGGATTGCGGACCAGTGCCCGTCGTGCGGATTGACCAGCGTTGCCGCGGAGCTTGTGTTCCGGCGGCGGCTTGTGTCGCGGACGGCGTTTTTTTTGGTCGGGTCGCTGGCGTTTCCTTATGTGAGCCAGATTTATCCGCCGCTGGATTTGGATCTGATGCTGGTGTTTTTCGGGTTGCTGTTTTTTCTGGCCCTGACGATTGCCGTGATTCTGGAAAACCGGGCGCGGCGGCATAAGGAAATTGAAGTACTCAAGAGAATTTATTCGGGATTCATTCCTCTGCCGTGGATTCTGGCGGCGACTCTTTTTGTGAATGGGCGATTCGATTCGCAGAAAAACCTGGCTTACTATCCGACGACGGTGGTCGGCAAATTCAACATGAGGGGGATTGTGCGCGGTAGCCGGCGGCTGCACGTGCAGTCGTGGCGTTCAGGGCAGAAGGTGGAGGGGTTGGCTGTGGATGCGGATGATTTTGATCGGTTTCAGATCGGGGATACCGTGATGGTGGCGGTCGGGCCCGGGGCGTTAGGGATTCCTTGGTATTACGGAGTTTACCGGCGGTAGGCGCGCGCGTGCCGAGTGCTGCGGAAAAACTGCCGGGCTGAAGCCCGGCGCTACATCGCATCAAAACCAGGGTTTGCCGTTGATTTTCAGCGGGATCTGAATCTCAAGGACGTGGCCCGTTTTGCCGAAGCGGAAACGCACTCGGCGCACTGTGCCGACATCTCTTGCTTTCCACTCAGAGATTTCGAGCGCGTCCTTCGGAATGTCCGCCATCGACCATTCCACGCTGTCGCCTTGCGGCTTCACCGTTGCGGGATCGATTTCGTAGACTTCCTCCTCCTTCATGTCCAGGAAGAGGTAGCGCTTCCAGAGTTTCAGCAGGAGCAAGCCGCGCTTTTCGGTGTGATAGATGTTCCAGTCTTTCGGAGCTTCGTCGTTAAATCGCACGATCGCGAATTCCACCGGCTTCCAAAGCTGTCTCTTCTCGACTGGAGCTGTTTGAGGCAGCGTCGAGAAAAGAATCAAAGCTGAGACGATGGCGGCTCGCATTCCTGAAATCAAACTACAACTTCGCTGAAGGATCTGTCGAGTAGGCTGACGGCTTCGTCGACATCGGGTTTGGTGGTGTTGAGCATGGGAGCGAGGCGGATCACGTTGCCCGAGAGGCCGCCTTTGCCGATGAGGAGGCCGTTGGCGCGGGCGCGTTCCAGGACTTGCGTTGTTGCTGCGGGGGCGGGCTCCTTGGTCTTGCGGTCTTTCACCAGCTCGAGTGCTTGCATTAGGCCCATGCCGCGCACGTCGCCGATCAGTGGATGTTTGGCTTGCAGCTCTTCGAGCTTGCCGCGGAAGTAGGAACCGACAATATCAGCGTTTTCGAGAAGGTTTTCTTCTTCGATCAGCTCGATTGTGGCGCGGGCCGCCACGCTTGTCACGGGATTGCCGCCAAAAGTCGAAATGTTCAAACCTTGGAATCCTGCGGCGATTTCTGGAGTGGTGACCGTCAGGCCGACCGGAACTCCGTTGGCCATGCCTTTTGCGCTCGTCAAAATGTCCGGCGTTACTTCCCACTTCTCGATGCCGAACCATTTTTTGCCGGTGCGGCCCCAGCCGGTTTGGACCTCATCCGAGATGAAAAGGCCGCCGTATTTCTTGACGATGTTGAAAACGATCTTGAAATATTCCTTGGGCGGCGTGATGAAGCCACCGACGCCCTGGATCGGCTCCGCCATGAACGCGGCGATGCTCCCGCTGGTGCCGGTCTGGATGAGATTTTCCACGTCGCCGGCGCAGGCCACTTCGCATTCGGGATATTTCAGGTGCAGAGGGCAGCGGTAGCAATAAGGATTGATGGCATGCGAAATGCCCTGGCTGACGATACTCGCCTTGCGATAAGGCGCGTGCGCCGTGACGGATTTCATGAGTGACGAACCGCCCGCATACGCATGGCGCAGGGCGACGATGTCGAAACTGCCTGTGGCCATGCGCGCGATCAGGATGGCGGCTTCGTTGGCTTCGCTGCCGGAGCTGGTGAAAAAGCTCGACGACAGATTGCCGGGAGTGATTTGCGCGATTTTTTCCGCGAGCGCGACGATTTGCTCGCTGGGAAAGAGCGTGGAGAGGTGCTGCAGCCGGTTGACCTGCGCGTTGACCTTGCTGGTGACTTTGGGATTGCAGTGGCCGACGGAAACGGTGAGGATGCCGCCAAAAAAATCGAGGTATTTGCGGCCTTCGACGTCCCATACGTGCTGCATTTCAGCGCGGTCGGCAACAAGCGGGTGCTGGTAGTAGTTGGTGACCGACGGCCAGATGTATTTTTTGTGCTTGGCGACAACTTCTTCGCTGCGCGTCATCGTTGAGGGGACTGGCTTTGCTGGCGTGGTCATAAGCGGATCCTTAGGCGTTTTGGGTCCGTCCGAGTGTACGATGCGCTGTAACCCCCGGCAAGCACGCAACTGGTTTTGACGGTAGAATTGAACGCCATGTGGAAGAAAGTCAAACCAGTACATCCCCGCGAGATTCTGCGCGAGGAGTTCATGGCCCCTCTGGAGCTGAGCATGAACCGGATGGCGATGGATCTCCGAGTCCCCGTGACGCGGATAGCCGACATCGTCCACGAGCGGCGGGGTATCACGGCAGACACAGCGTTACGCTTTGCGCGCTACTTCAATAATGCTCCGGTTTTTTGGATGAATCTTCAGACTCGCCATGATCTGGAGGTCGCGGAGGACGAAATCGCAGTGAAGGTTGCGCGCGGCGTGCGGCCTTTGGAAGTTCAGGCCGGCTAGGCGCTACTCCTTGCTTCGAGGAGAGATCGAGATGAGGATACACATCCAAAAAGAGCGGCCTGCCGCGTGGGCGGAACGCAAGCAACAGTGCAAGCACGCATGGCTATTGCCGTTTGTGGCGGCTGAGTGCATGTGGGAATGGATTGCCTACGCGTTGAGCCGCTGGTCGTTTCTGGAGGTTCTGGATTATCTGGAAACGTTCAGCGTACTCATTGCCGTGATCTTCTATTTTTCCGAATCGGGCGACCGCGTGAAGCAAAGACACTACCAGGCGTGGCAGGTAGTGAACACCGCGCAGGGAAAGGGCGGAAGCGGCGGCAGGATTGAAGCGCTCCAGGAATTGAACGCGGACCGCGTTCCGCTGGTGGGCGTGGATGTTTCGGGCGCGTTTCTTCAGGGAGTGCGGCTCGACAAAGCGAAGTTGCTGCGAGCGAATTTTTCCGACGCGGACGTGCGCGACGGGAAATTTCAGTCGGCGGATTTTTCGTATGCGAACTTGCGCTCCACGAATTTTCGTGGGAGCCATCTGGTGCAGGCCTCGTTCGACGCGGCGACTCTGGACGAAAGCGATCTAACCGGCGCGGACCTGGCCGGAGCCGACCTTTCGGACGCCACTCTTGACGACGCGGATTTGAGCAACGCCGACCTGCGCGACGTTCATTGGGAACACATCGCAAGCATGAAAAACGCGAATATTTTTGACGTAAGGAACGCCCCGCAAGGATTTGTGGAATGGGCCCTCAAGCATGGCGCGCAAAACGTTGCCGCCGGCACGCACTGAGCGAGCTTAGAGCGATGATCATCCGGGCAGCCACCGCAAACGATGCTGACGCTATCTGGAAAATTCTCGAACCAATCATCCGCGCCGGGGATACCTACACCCTGCCTCTGGACATGACCCCCGAAGACGCTCTGGCGTACTGGCACTCACGGGGGCACGAGGTGTTTGTCGCCGAAGAAAACGGAGAGATTCTCGGAACCTATTATCTGCACGCGAATCAAAAAGGCGGCGGAGCCCACGTGGCGAATTGCGGCTACATGACCGCGCCCTGGGCCAGCGGGCGCGGCATTGCACGCGCAATGTGCCAGCACTCCCTGGGCCATGCGAAATCCCGCGGCTTTCGCGCCATGCAGTTTAATTTTGTCGTCAGCAGCAACGAGCGGGCTGTCGACCTCTGGCAGCGAATGGGATTCAAAATTGTAGGAAGTCTTCCCGGCGCCTTCCTGCACCCGACGCTCGGCCTCGTGGACGCACTGGTGATGTACCGGATGCTTTAGCGCGGGACACGGAAGCGCGGCCCGCCCTTTCGCCTCTCGCTTGCACACCAGCCTCGAAACCCCGCGAAGCATATGTATAATGACGCGCTATGTCCCTGGCCGCGTCCCTCCTTCGACGAACGTACCGGACTTTCACGAGAGTTTTCCCACGTTGCGGCATGGTTTCGCAGGCCATCGCCTTCAATCTCTTCCTGGCATTTTTCCCCGCGTTGCTCATCATGGTGGGATTCGCAACCAGCCGCATCGGCGGGCGGACCAGCCTCTTCGATTTGATCAACGACCTGACGGAATTTCTGCCGCCTGGCAGCCAAAGCATCGTTTCCGAATTCCTCGTGAAACGAGGCCCGGAGGCCTGGAAACTCGCGCTGGTAGGTTGGACGGGAACGCTGCTGGCTGGTACACAGGTGATGCGGCTGCTGATGGATGGCATTCATCGCATTTACGGTGACCAACAGCAACCCGGTTTTCTGCACAGGCAGCTTCGAGGTCTGGCGCTGCTACTCGTGACGATTGCGCCTCTGCTCGCAGCGGCGATCTTGGGCGTGCTGGGCCACCCCATTCGGCGCTGGATGGCTCATGAACTGGGCACGCAGCATCCTCTCCAGGGGTGGTGGGGCTTTTTCTTTCCGGCGGTCGCCATTGTTCTGTCGCTGCTGGCGCTAACGGTCATCTATCGCGTGGCTCGGCCCGGAGAAGAAAGTCTGCGCAACGTGCTCCCCGGCGCCATGCTGGCGACAGCGTTCTGGTGGCTGGCGAACGTGCTGTTTGGGGTCTACGTGCGGAAAGTGCCCTACAGCATCGTCTACGGAGGGCTAGCGGCCGTCATCGGATTGATGGTGTGGATGCAGCTATCGGCGGTAATTGTTTTCCTCGGCGCCGCATGGAACGCGGAACTGCAGGAGAGCCGCAAACTCGGCCGCGCGCACGGTTGAGCCAGAAGATCGAACGCCATGACTGACCAGTTGGCTCACGTGGAATGCTATTCGGGTTTCAAGGCGGAAGAACGTCCCGTGCGCATCGTTTTTGGATCGCAATCGCTGAAGGTTACGGAAGTGGAAGACCGCTGGTACTCGCCAGGCGCGACCTTTTTTCGCGTGCTTGTGGAGAGCGGAGACCGCTATGTTTTAAGGCGCGATCACGCCCAGGATATTTGGAGCCTGACCGCGTTTCGAGCGGCGGGCAATCGCGTTGACACAAAAATTAACCACAGCGTATAGTGAATCCGCGAGATTGGTCCTGGGTTCCCCCCGTGGTGCCGGCTGCCCCGTGAGCCGGCGGTGCCTGCGGATGCGGATCAGAGAAGGAAAGGGATGTCCTACCTACCGCAGTTCCCGTTCGCGCACCTCTCGAAGTGTGTGTGTTTGCTTCTGGTGGCGAGCGGGATAAGCAGCCCTCTGTGTGCGCAGACCTCTTCTTCGCAGGCCTCTCCGACAAGCACCGCGACGCAGACACAGGCGCCTGCCGAGCCAGGGAAGTCCCAGACACCAAGTTCCAGCGAAAATGCCGAAGTCTCCAGCCGGGATACGCCGCCCACGTTTAAAGTCCGCGTAAACCTGGTGCTGGTGCGCGTGGTGGTCCGGGATTCGCAGGGCAGAGTAGTTCCGAACCTGCAAAAGGAAGATTTTCAGCTTTTCGACAATCGCAAGGCACAGACCATTTCCACCTTCAGCGTGGAAACGCCGCAATCGCGTGTGGTACCCACCACCACAAGCGCCGATCCAAACGCCCCGGAGGACCCTACAGCGGCAAATGCGGCAGCCGCGTCCCTTCCGCAGCGTTTCGTCTCCGTGATATTTGATGACCAGCACATGATTATGGCGGATACTCTGTTTGTGCGCAGCGCGACGGCCAAATTTTTCGAAGCCCTCGCTCCTTCCGACCGTGTCGCTATTAACACCACTTCCGGCCAGCTTACGCAGGAATTTACGGACGACCGCGCGCTTTTACGCAAGTCGCTTCTGAATGTATTGCCGCGTTCGCCCACCCAGGGAACTCATGATTGTCCGGACGTCAGCTACTACCAGGCCGACATGATCCAGAACAAAAATGATCAGCAGTCGCTGGCCGTGGCCACCGAGGACGCCGTGCAGTGCGCGTTTCAAGGCGACGAAACGCAGAAGGCTGCGGCACAGGGCATGGCGCAGTCGGAGGCCAACGTCGTGCTCGCGCGGGAAGACACCTCCACGGAATATGCGCTGCGGCACATGGAAGACGTTATGCGCCGTCTTTCGACAATGCCCGGGCAGCGGATTATTGTGTTTGTCTCGCCTGGATTTATTACCTCGACCCTGTTTTTGGAGTTTAGCAATTTGGTGGACCGCGCAACGAAAGCGAACATCGTGGTGAACACCATCGATGCGCGCGGCTTGTATACGCCGGATATGGGGGACATCGCCGACCCCTATGTAGATGCTCCCCAAGTGGCGGGGTTTAAGTCTATGTACCGGGTGTCCGCGCAATTGGCCCAAGAAGATGTCCTGGCGCAGCTTGCCGATGGAACGGGCGGGACTTTTTTCCATAACCGCAACGATGTGGACGAAGGTTTGCGCGAAGCCGGGGCAGCGCCTGCCATGACCTATCTGCTGGGATTTTCTCCGCAGAATCTGAAGCTGGACGGCAGCCTGCACACTTTGAAGGTTTCCTTTGTGCACAAAACGAACTACAAGATTCAGGCTCGGCACGGCTACTTCGCGCCGCGGCATGTGGTCGATCCCACCGAGGCGGCCAAGGAGGAAATTCAGGAAGCGCTCTTCTCGCAGGATGAAATCCGCGACCTGCCCGTCGATCTGCATACCCAGTTTTTCAAGACGGACGCATTTGCCGCGAAATTGGCGGTCCTCACGCATGTAGATATCAAGGGCGTGCACTTCCGCAAGGCCGAGGGGCGCAACCGGGATGATCTGACGGTGGCCACGGCGATCTTCGATGAAAATGGCAATTACGTGACCGGCGGAGAGAAGATCATTGAGATGAAATTGTTGGACACGACGTATGACCGGCTGACTCGCGTGGGACTCAATCTGAAGTCGAGTTTCGACGTGAAACCGGGAAGTTATCTGGTGAGGCAGGTAGTGCGGGATTCCGAGGGAGCGCAGATCGCGGCGCGCAACGGCGCCGTAGTGATACCGAATTGATGGGGGAAGAAATGAACACAAAAAAGAACCGCGGGCGGATGACTTGGGGCCGCCTCGCAGGACTGCTGGCGGCCGGTACGTGCTTATTTCTGATGCCGCTTATTGGGCAGACTCCGGCGCCACCCGCGCAGGATGCCAGCCAGCAATCGGGCCCGGTGATCAAGGCCGAGTCCAAGTTAGTGCTGGTGGACGCGGTCGTGACAGACAAGAAGGGGAACTACATCCACGACCTGACGCAGAGCGATTTCAAAGTGTTCGAAGACAATAAAGAGCAGAGCGTGGCGAGTTTTTCGTTTGGAGCGGACGTCGCGGTTCAGGCCAAAGGTCAGAAGAGATATTTGATCCTCTTCTTCGATAACTCGACCATGGCTGCGCCCGACCAGATCCAGGCAAGAAGTGCCGCCAAGAAATTCATCGATGCGAACGCAGGCCCCGACCGGCTGATGGCGGTTGTCGATTTCGGCGGAACTTTGCGCATCGTGCAGAACTTCACGGCAAATGCGGACTTGTTGCAGGCGGCTGTGGCAGGACTCAAGAGTTCGGCCGTCGATCCAAATGCGCAGGCGCCAGTGGATGTGGCCTCGGCAGGGCTGTCGGGCAATACGCCGGGGGGGCTGGGCGGATCGAACTCTCCATTTTCTTCGATGAGCAACGCGGAAGCCGATTTTGGAGCGAGAAGCATGCTGCTTTCGCTGAGAAGTCTCGCCAAGAATTTGCGCGGAGTTCCGGGGCGAAAGATGGTTGTGCTTTTCTCCGGAGGATTTCCCCTTAATTCGGAGAGCGAATCCGAATTGACGGCGACGATTGATGCCTGCAACAAAGCGAACGTCGCGATTTACTCGTTGGATGTGCGCGGCCTGATTGCCACGGCTCCCGGCGGCGTCTCGCAGCGGCAAACTCCGGACCATGGAAAGCTTGTAGCCACCAGATGGACGGACGCTGGAACTGCATTCGGTGGAGGCCGCCTGGTGCTGGCTTCCTACTCAGCCGGACTGCTGGAACCGCAACGTCCTGGTGGGGGCGGCGGAACTGGCGGTGGAGGCGGGACCGGCGGTGGGGGAACGGGTGGAGGAGGTGGACGTTCCGGCGGTGGTGGGACCGGTGGCACCGGGGGAACTGGCGGCACCGGCGGAGGCACAGGCGGTAAGGGCGGCACCGGGGGAACTGGCGGCACTGGAGGAACGGGAGGAACCTCTGGTCGCACTGGAGGAACGGTCGGCGGAAACAATCCCAACAACTCGAACTCGGTTTACACGCAGCCCCGTACCATCGTCCCGCCATTCCCGCCTTCCGCTTCGACGAATCAGCAGATTATGGCGGCGCTCTCGGATGGAACTGGCGGCTTTACCATTTTCAACACCAACGATCTCCTGGGTGGACTGGAAAAGATTGGCCGCGAGCAGAACGAATTCTACATTCTGGGTTACGTGCCTCAGCAAACGCCTGAGGGAAGCTGCCATACGTTGAAGGTGAAGATGAACCGTGGTGGGCTGACCGTAAGGTCGCGCAGCGGCTACTGCAATACGAAGTCGTCGAACATACTGGAAGGCACGCCAGTGGAAAAGCAGCTCGAGGCGCGGGCCTCAGGGACGCAGTCGGGACCGATGCAGGGGGCCTTCCAGGTACCGTACTTCTACACGTCGCCGAATGTGGCGCGGGTCAACCTGTCGATGGAGATTCCTTCAAGCACGGTGCAATTCAACAAAGACAAGGGAAAATATCACGCCAGCTTGAACGTGCTGGGGATAGCATATAAGCCGGACGGCTCCATCGGAGCGAAGTTCAGCGACACCGTCAACCTCGATTTGGAAAAAGACGAGGTGAAGGAATTCACCAAGCAGCCCTATCTCTACCAGAACCAGTTCGATGCGGGATCCGGTAGCTACAAGCTGGCGGTGGTGGTGAGTTCCGGTGGCGACGCCTTCGGAAAATACGAATCGCAACTGCAAATCGATCCGTATGATGGCAAGCAATTCAGCCTCGGCGGAGTCGTGCTTTCCAACTCGTTGCAGAAATTATCGGATATTCCGACGAGTCTCGACTCGGTATTGCTGGAGGACCGTACGCCGCTGGTGGTGAAAGGAATGCAGATCAATCCGTCGGGAAGCAATCGCTTCAAAAAGACGGATTCCGTTTACATTTACACCGAAGTTTATGAGCCGCTGCTAACGACCGCGAACCCGCCTCAGGTTTCGGTTGGCTACGCGCTCGTGGCCAAGCCTTCAGGGAGTGTTGTGCTCAAGACGGGGGCTGTTTCACTGGGCGACTTCGTTCAAAAGGGCAGTCCCATGGTGCCCGTGGCGCTGACCGTCAAAGTGAAAGACCTGGCTCCCGGAAGCTACCAGTTGGTGATGATGGCTGCGGACGGGGCGGGGAACAAGGCCAAGAACCGCGTCATCGATTTTGAAGTGACGGAATAACGTGGCGGCTTGCTGAAAGCTGAGCTTGGGTCTCAGGCTGCGGGCTGCTTGCTCGCCTGGCCTGATTCTGCCAGCAGGCTCCGCAACACAAACCAGCAATTCGCTGGGCGTTCCGAGAGACGGCGCATGAAATAGGGGCACCAGTCGGTGCCGAACGGTACATAGACCTGGAGTATGTCGCCTGCCGCGTAGACCTGATCCTGAAGGTCGCGGCGAATTCCGTAGATCATTTGAAATTCATACTTCGTCTTTGCCAGCTGCAGGCGGGCGGCTTCGGCTTGCGCGTGCGCCACCATCGCAGGGTCATGCGAGGCAAAAGCAGGGTAGAACGAGCCTTGCGCGGCGCCTTCGAGCAACTGCGTCGTCAATTTCTGGAAATTGGCGTCCACATCGCTCTTCTTCTGGAGAGCGATTTTTTTTGATTCACGATAAGCGCCTTTGACCAGCCGGATTTTCGGCTTGATAGGCGCCAGACGTTGCAAATCCTCCGCACTCCGGAAGAGGTAGGCCTGCACTGCCAGGCCGCAATTTCCCAGCTCCCGCTGCGCGCTCTCGAAAATATCCAGAGTAATGTCCGTGTACGCGCTGCCCTCCATATCCATTTCGATGGTGCGCCCGAGAGCGGCGGCGCGCGCGGCAATCTCGCGGGCCAAAGAACGGCACAGCTCCTTATCAATATCCAGCCCCAGTTGGGTCAGTTTTATGGAGATGTTGCCAGTCAGGTTCTTGGCCTGCAATTCTTCGATCATGTGGATGTAGCCGGCGCAGACCTCGCGAGCAGCGGCCTCGGTGGTGACATTTTCACCCAAGTGGTTGAGGCTGACGTGGCGTCCGTGGGAGCAAAGGTCCAGGCTCGCCGAGAGCGCTTCGTCGAGCGTCTCACCGGCCACGAAGCGCCGCGCGAAGCCGTACTTCATCCCCCGGCGCGCGATGGGATCGGTAACCCTGCGCTTCGTGGAGAGCCAGAAGATAAAATTGCGAACCAGCATCAGCCAGAGAACCTCACGGAATGCTTGTAGAATCAGCCCGAGAATACGGGCAGAGTTCCCGCACGTCAATACTATGTGAGGGGCCGGCCAGGGCCTATTGAATCTCGCGAAACATGGTGACGCCGATCTTTATGGAGTGCGGCGGCTTGATGCCGCTTTTCCGCCGGCGTCGCGACTCAATTTTTTGCACGACGCAGTAGGTGCAGGCGTAGGAGTCATTTACAGACCCTGTACTAAAGGGCAAAGTAAGAATTCGACACGAGGCCTTTCCGCCCGCAACTTCCGGCCCGGGAGGGGGTTATTCTATGAAGAGCCAAGTGTTTGCGGACCATTCCGCCCGGCAGGAGAGCATCATGAATCTGCAGAAGCGCCGCACGGCGCAGAGGGTTTCGGTTTTGGCCACCCCCCGGTCTTTCCTGGCAGCAATTCTATCGGTCGCTTGCATGTTCTCGCTGGGCATGGATATTCCCTCGCTTTCAGCCACGCCTTCGCCCGAGAAGGACAAGAAAACCAAGCAAGATCCAGCGCTGAAAAACCTGCCCATCACGGAATTAAGCGCGGATGAGGCGATTTTCCACGCGCTGAACCGCCTGGGCTACGGCCCGCGGCCCGGCGACGTCGAACGGGTCCGGCAAATGGGCCTCGCGAAGTGGATTGATCAGCAGCTGAATCCGAACTCCATGGATGACAAGGCTCTTGAAGCGCGGCTTGAAAATTATCCGACATTGAAGATGTCCAGCGCCAAGCTGATGGAGGAATATCCGAAGCCGAAACAGGAAGAAAAGCAGGCCGCGAAGCGCACGCAGGCGCAGCTTCAGTCGGATGAACAGAGGCGCGCCGACGCGGCCGCGGCGGTGGTCTCAAAAGACATGCAGGACCCGCCGCCCGCAAAGGATGTATCGGCGACCGAGACAGATCCTCCGCCTCCAGCCCCCGCAGGTGGCAAATCCGGCTCCCCGGATGCGGATACGCCAGCGCCGATGAAGCAAGACCCTTCGCAAGAGAATCCGGGCGCAAAGGGCGGAGGCAAGCGTGATCTGCTCGGCGGCGATCCAAACAATGTGCCGCGAGCCATTGCAGAGGACAGCAAGCGTCCGCAGCGCGTAGTCGCGGAATTGTCCATGGCCAAGGTAACGCGCGCGATCTACAGCGAGCGCCAGCTTCAGCAGGTCATGGACGATTTCTGGTTCAATCACCTGAACGTCTTTGCCGGCAAGGGCGAAGACCGCTACTACCTGACAGCTTACGAACGCGACGTCATCCAGCCGCACACGCTGGGGAAATTCCGGGACCTGCTGATTGCCTCCGCAAAAAGTCCCGCGATGCTTTTCTATCTGGATAACTATTTGAGCGCCGATCCGCGCTCCGCGCAGCGCGAAGCGCAGGAACGCTACGCCCGCCAGGTAGCCCGCTACCGCGGCTGGGGACCTCCGCCGGCACCGCCTTCCCAGCAGAAGAAAAACGATCGCGGTTTGAATGAAAATTACGGCCGCGAGCTGATGGAACTGCACACCCTCGGCGTTGACGGCGGCTACACGCAGAAAGACGTCACCGA
>Ga0209655_10000051_pt1 | contig 39741 bp, 24 predicted proteins | sample BogFormECP03_OM2_FD_188236 | JGI IMG/M metagenome (GOLD analysis project Ga0209655, IMG submission 188236) | Bog forest soil microbial communities from Calvert Island, British Columbia, Canada - ECP03_OM2 (SPAdes) (version 2) | ecosystem: Environmental > Aquatic > Freshwater > Wetlands > Bog ...
ACTGCGACCGAGGAAAGAGTTCTGCCGCCCACCGCGCAGTGGCCGTGGAGCTTTCTCCCCTCGAAGGCCCGCCGCAAGGTGGGCCTTCTGCTTTTTGGGCGTGTTTTTGTTGGTGCAGTGCCGCGCACTTTCTTACTTCGGTACATTCAAATTAATACAACATCAGTATTGGAATGGCGGACGCTTGCTGAGGCATAATCGAACGCCGGTATGGATCAGAGTTACGAGAAATTCCGCGGCGTGCGGTTCTTCGGCTCTCTGGATGGCTTGAGAGCGCTGAGCATCGTCGCAGTCATGTGGCTTCACGCCTGGTGGGAAACTCCTTATTACCCGCGACTGGAAGCAATGCCAGTGCTGCGCCAAGGGTTCTACGGAGTGCAAGTATTCTTCGTGGTGAGCGGATTCCTGATCACGACACTGCTGTTGCGAGAGATGGAGCGTTACGGCACGATTTCGCTGCGAGATTTCTACATTCGGCGAGCGCTACGCATCTGGCCTCTGTACTACGCGGTGGTGGCGATCTACGTGGTGAACGCGCTGGTTCTGGAGCGCGGCACGGTGCGTGCTGCCAGCTTCCTGCACTACCTTCCAAGCTTCGCGACGTTCACATATACCTGGTTCATTTCGGCAAATTGGCCCGGGGGGATGTTCAATCTGGCATGGACGCTGTCAACGGAGGAGCAGTTTTACTTTTTTTGGCCGGTCGTGCTGCGGTTTTTGCGCGGGGTTTGGTCCTCGGTGCTTCTGATCGGAATAATCGCGCTGAAATTGGCGACGGACTATCACCTCACCGAACGCGTGCTGCCGCCGGGCTGGCTGCCGACGCGAATCGTGCAGAGCGTCGCGATCGCTATCTGCCTGGGTGTGCTGCTGGCTCAGGCGCTGCACCGGGAACGCGGATTCCGACTGCTTTATCGCGTGCTGGGACGGAAGTGGTCGGCTCCGGTGATGATGATCGCTGTGCTTGTGTGTCTTGCGCCAGCGCGTCCGCCGTGGCTGGTGGCATTTATGTCAACGACGGCGCTCGTCGGAGCATGCGTGGTGCGCGAAGACAACGGCCTCGCGTGGCTGCTGCGGCTGAAGCCGGTGGCATTCGTTGGGACGGTGAGCTATGGAATGTATTTACTCAATAGCTTGTGCGTGCATGGAGTGCGAGCAGTGCTGCATCCAATTGGATTGGCATACCCGCCAATGATTTTCGTAATCACGCTAGGAGTGACAGTGGCAGCCGCGTACCTGAGTTATCGTTTTTATGAATCGCGGTTTCTGGCGTTGAAAGAAAGGTTTTCGCGGCTGCGTAAAGTTCCCGCGCACCAAACTCGAGTTGAAATTGGCGCCCACGACGTATCAGCTCCCATGCATCCGTAATTCGGCGGTGACCAAATATGAAAGAACCAAGCGGCGTGGCGGGGCGAGGCCTCGCGCGATTCCGTAGGAACGTGCAACGTTTTCCAGGCGCGGTGATTCCTAGTCAACTTGGAGGAGCTACGGAATGCTCCGCAATTTCCTGGGTGTGACGCAGGCTGATATCGCAGTGTGGTTCGCACCGTTCGGGGTGCCGAGCGACGTGTTGTGGGGGTACATCTCAGGATGCGTGCTGCTGGTCATCGGCCTGATCAAAATAAGCGAAGACGAGCTGCCGCAAGCTCGTGGAATCGAGAAGATCATGCCGTTCGGGCGTTTGTTTCTGGCGATTCCGATGGCAGTTTTCGGAACGGAGCATCTTACTGATACTGCGGACATAGCAAGCATCGTTCCGAAATGGATGCCAGCGCATACATTCTGGGCCTATCTGGTGGGTTTCGCTCTGATTGCAGCTGCGCTGAGCATCACGCTGAAAATACAGGCGCGACTGGTGGCGACGCTTTTGGGAGCTATGTTCTGCTGCTTCGTGCTGATGATCCATATTCCCAACATAGTGGCCAGCAAGGGCGATCGATTTTTGTGGGCGGTCGGGTTGCGGGACATTGCGTTCGCGGGCGGCGCTTTTGCGTTTGCCGCATCTCAGATGAGCGCGACGAATACAGGCCGCGGACGAGGCTTGGCGACGGTCGCGCGGTTCTTCATTGGAATTCCAGCATTGTTCTTCGGCGTCGAACATTTCTTGCACCCGACGTTCGCGACCGGCGTTCCGCTACAAAAAGTAATGCCCGAGTGGATTCCCGGGCGGCTGTTCTGGGCTTACCTGACAGGCGCAGTGCTGATTGTGAGCGGCGGGTGCCTGGTAGCGAACAAGAAAACGCGGGAGGCGGCAACGCATCTGGGGCTGATGATTCTGCTGCTGGTGCTGCTTGAGTATTTGCCCATGCTGATCGCAAACCCTAAGGACATCGTTAGCTTGAACTATTTTTTTGATACGTTGTTTTTCAGCGGCGCTGTGCTGGTCTTGGCCGCCGCGTGTCGTGAACGGACTTCGGCACGCTCTTGATTCGTTTGGTTGTCGTTGCAGTTGCGATAGTTATGCCACGGGCTCGGCCCGACGTAGCAGATTGTAAACAATCGCAACAGCAGGAGTCGCCGCAGAGCGATTCTGGTATGCTGGGAGCTACATCCCATTCAATCGGAATGCACCGCAAGTCGACACGGCGCGCACCTTCACGCGTTCCAACCGGTGGCGAGCGGATTATGGAACTTAAAAGCTCTTGGTTGTGAATTCCTAATGCTACCGGCAAAGATGGATGGTATGGAAGCGATGAAACTGTCGCTGCGCGAGCGGGCACGAACAAGTTCTCAGATAGCGGCTCAGAGCCGGGAGAATATAGATTTACATGACGAACAGATGTCGGCGACCCCTTGTTGCCTTTTCGGCCTCGCTTGCGATTGCGCTGCTCTCGATAGCTCCGAGCAGCTATGCGCGGCCGCAGGCTGAGGCTCCGCCCTCTGAGCAGCCACAAACGCAGCAGCAGACACCTGCGAAGCAGCCACAACCTACGGCACCGAATGCCACCCCAGCATCCGGACCAGCGGCCAGCACACAGCCGGCTCCCGATCCCAACAATCCACCAAGCCAGACTGCCGGCGACGCCGGATCGAAAGACCGGCTCTTTTTCGCGTTGCCGAATTTCCTGACGCTGGAAAATTCCGCGCACGTGCCGCCCATGACCGCGGCTCAAAAATACAAGGTTGCGGTGCGGTCCTCGTTCGACTACGTGCAATTCCCATGGTATGCGGCACTAGCGGGAATCAGCCAGGCGCAGAACAGCGAACCGGGTTATGGTCAGGGCGCCGAAGGGTACGCAAAGAGATTCGGAGCGGCATTCGCGGACGGCACGATCGAGAATTTCATGGTGAACGCGGTGGTGCCGTCGGTGTTGCACACGGATCCGCGTTACTACCAGCTGGGCAAAGGCGGATTCGTGCGCCGCACCGGTTACGCGCTGAGCAGGCTGTTCATCACGAGAACGGATTCCGGACACAATACTTTTAACTTTGGTGAAATCGGGGGCAGCTTCGCGGCTGCGGCAATTTCCACTTACAGTTATCACCCGGAGTCCGACAAGACGCTGTCAAACACCGCGTCGGTGTGGGGCACGCAAGTGGGGTATGACGCGATACGAATCGTGCTAAACGAATTCTGGCCGGACATCCGACGCAAATTTCATAAAGGCAAAAACGAGCCGCAGCCGTAGTTGTCATGATCGGCTGAGTCTAGGCATTAACCTTGCTCGCTGCTTCAGCGGGCCTTCGACCCCGATTCAATCAGGCCTCCGGGTAAATTGACGCCACTCTAATTTTCCCGTGTTCATCTCGTGGTTCTTCGATCCTGCCGTCGGCAGGCTCTCAGCATGGACTGAACCCACGACCTGCAAAGCTACCGACCTCTCACACAGAGTCCCGCGCTCCGCGCACGGTTTCCTGATTTGGGACGTTGGAACCCCGGCGATGGTTGACGCGTGGAAGTTGTTGTGGAAAGCACGCGAGGCAAGCCTCGCGCAAAAGCAAAGCGGCCGCAAGCCGGCGCACTCCACAATGGTCTGAGCGGCGATCGTTCGGCGATGCGGCGTGCGCGTCTGTTCCCTTCTCTTTCTCTTCGAACCTTGCAGTTACCGCCCGCGAGCAGTTGAATCGTTGCGGATGGTACCCGCGGACAGGACACCTAATCCGTCCCGGTGATCAGTGTCGCAACGAAATTGATATTGCTAGCCTGTCACACCAGATTCAAACCCGCGTCGGAACTGCCAGCGATATGGAACCCAGCCTTATTCGTTGGGAGAAATGCAAGCCGGTTCAAGAGCGAATTCAGGCCGTCGCCGAGGAGGATGCCGTGCGCCGCTGGAGTTTTGTCCCCTTTGTCTTGTCTCTGACAATGATGAGCGCGAGCTGCGCGCTGGCGCCGCCGGGTTTCACGCCTCCGGATTCGCAAACTTTGACGCTGTCACCTGCGGCGGCTTCGGTGCGAGTGGGGTCAGGACAGGCGTTCACACCATCAGTGGCGGGAAAGACGTGGACGTGGTCCGTCAATGGAATTGCGGGTGGAAACGCGACACTTGGGACGATTGATGTGGACGGAAATTACAACGCCCCGGCGCTGCTGCCGACGCCGAATAGCATCACGATTGCCGCGGCAGAGGCTGGGAAGCCATCGGTGACTGCCAGCAGCGCGGTGACGCTGCTTAACCCGATACCGGTGGTGACCGGAATATCGCCGCCGCAGGTAAATGTGGGGCAGTTCACATTGACGATCACGGGTAGCGAATTCGTGAATGGCGCGACAGCTTCTTTCGGCGGCACGATACTTGCGACCACGTTCGTTTCCAGCACGCAGTTGACGGCGAGCGGGACGGCCATCCCCGCGCAGGTGGGAGCAGTGGCGGTGGAAGTCGTGAATCCCGAGCCCGGTTCGATCGGCTCGAATAACATGAACGCGGAGGTGGTGGGGAGCATTGTGGTGGCGGCAGATGTTGCTGATCGTTTCCTGGAGCAGACCACGTTTGGGCCTACACCGGCGTTGATCACGCAGGTGCAATACAGCGGACTGCCGGGATTTCTGACGGCGCAATTCGCGCTGCCGATTACGAAGTATCCGCTGCCGGCGCAGGGAGAGACAGGGCTGGGTGCGGTGCAGCAGAGATTTTTTGTGCAGAATCTGACCGCGCCGGATCAATTGCGCCAACGAGTGGCATTTGCGCTGAGCCAGATTTTCGTGATTGGTGGCAACAAGATTGGGGATCCGACCGGGTACACGAACTACCTGCAACTGCTGGCAAATGATTCGTTCACAAATTACAGGCAGATCATGCAGGACGTGACGCTCTCGCCAGCGATGGGTGATTGGCTGGACATGGTGAACAACGGCAAACCCAACGTCAGCAAGGGCGATCACGCCAATGAGAATTATGCGCGCGAGTTCATGCAGCTGTTCACGGTCGGGACAGCCGAATTGAATCCGGATGGGTCTTACCAGCTGGATTCCGGCGGGAGCCAGATACCGACGTACACGCAAGATACGGTGGAGGCATTTGCACTCGCTTATACGGGCTGGACTTATCCGCTGGCTCCGGGCGCAACACAACAAACTTACAATCCCGCTTATTGGACCGGGCCAATGGTGGCGGTGGATTCCAATCACGACACGACTGCCAAGCAGCTGCTGGTTTATCCAGGAGTGTCGGGCGGCGGGATGCTTCCCGCGGGACAATCGGCCACGCAGGATCTGCAGGGAGCGATGGACAACGTATTCAATCATCCGAATGTGGGCCCGTTCGTTTCGAGCGAATTGATTCAGCACCTGGTGACCAGCAACCCGAGCCCGGCATACATCCAGCGCGTGGCGAGTGTGTTTGACAATAATGGATCGGGCGTGCGCGGCGATATGAAGGCGGTGATCACCGCTATTCTGATGGACCCGGAGGCGCGCCGCGGAGACGATCCTGCGACGGCAGTGGGGACCGACGGACACTTGCAAGAGCCGATTCTGTACATGACCGGGTTGCTGCGGGCGTTCGGAGCGACAAGTGACGGATCCAATCTGGCTTTTTACGGCAGCGGTATGGGGCAGGAAGCGCTTTACGCGCCGAGCGTTTTCAACTTTTATTCGCCGAGCTACGTGATTCCTGGGACGACTATGTATGGTCCGGAGTTTCAGATATTGACGACCGCGACGTCTTTGAATCGCGTGAACTGGGTAAACAGTTTTGTATTGGGCTCAATCGGATCAGGAACGACGGTGGATTTTTCCAGTTATGCGACGCAGGCGGCGAATCCGAACGCGCTGCTTGGATCACTCAACACGCTGCTGCTGCACGGCTCGATGTCGTCGGACATGCAAAGCGCGATCCTGACGGCGATGCAAGCGGTGCCGGCAAGCAGCAAGCAGGGGCTGCAGCAAGCGCAGGCGGCCATTTATTTGATTGGGACTTCCTCGCAGTACCAAGTGCAGCACTAGATGCGGAGCGGCGCGGCCGCGGGAGTGTGAATATGGCACGGGGAAACGGAATTTCACGCCGGGATCTTTTGCGCGCCAGCTGCTGCACGGCGGCTTCTTTTGGGATGACCGCTGCTCTGGGGCGACTGAATATGATTCACGCGCTGGCGGCGGGGCCGTCGAGCGGGTACCAGGCACTGGTGTGCATTTTTCTTTTCGGCGGGAACGATAGCAACAATTTGATGGTGCCGAACGATACGGCTGGGTATCAGAATTACGCGACGATTCGGCAAAACCTGGCGTTGGCGCAGGGATCTTTGCTGCCCATCGTGGCCAAGACGGGAAAAGTGCCTTACGGATTGCATCCGCAATTGCCGGGGCTGCAGGGCCTTTTCAACAGCGGGCAGGTTGCGGTGGTAGCTAACGTGGGCACGCTTTCGCAGCCGCTGACGCAAGCGCAGTATAAGCAGGGAACCGCCACGATTCCGGTGAATTTATTTTCACATTCGGACCAGCAAGGACAGTGGCAGACGGCGCAGTTCGACGGCAGCGGCTCAACAGGATGGGCGGGGCGCACGGCGGACGTGCTGCAGCCGATGAACGCGGGAGCGCAGTATCCGCCGATTACTTCCGTCGCAGGCGGCGCAATTATCTGCACGGGGGCGCAGACGCAACCTTACGCGCTAATACCCGGTTCATCGCCAGGGTTGACCGGCTATAACGGCGGCTCCGCAGCGCAGAACGCGAGGCTGGTGGCATTCCAGCAATTGCTGACGTTTGATTCGGGGATTTCGCTAGTGCAGGACACCAGCGGGGTGATGAGCCAATCGCTGGCGCAAAGCGCGGTGCTGGCGTCGGCGCTGAAAAACGCGCCGAGTCTGCAAACACAATTCCCGAGTTCGGGACTCGGCGGACAGCTGCAACAAGTGGCGCAGATAATGCAGGCGCGCGGCGCGCTGGGGCTGCAGCGGCAAATTTTCTTTTGTTCGCTGGGCGGGTTCGATACGCATAGCGCGCAACTGCCGACGCAGCAGGCTCTGTTCTCGCAGCTGGATCCGGCGATGTCCGCATTTTACAACGCGACTGTGGAATTGGGAATTCAGCAACAGGTGACCTCGTTCACACTTTCCGATTTCAGCCGCACATTTCAGCCCGGCTCGAACGGCGGCACTGACCACGCCTGGGGCAGCCATCATTTCGTGATGGGAGGCGCGGTCGTGGGTGGCGATGTGTACGGGACGTTTCCACAATTAGCGCTGGGAGGGCCGGATGACGTCGGCAACAACGGCCGGTGGATTCCAAGCACGTCAGTGGATCAGTATGGCGCGACGCTGGCGAAGTGGTTCGGAGTGGGGTCAGCGGATTTGCCGACGGTATTTCCGAATCTGCCGAATTTCACGACGCCGACGCTCAGTTTCCTGGGGTGGGCGCTGCTGGGTTGTGCGGCAATAATTGCAGGCGCGACCTCAGCTTGCCCGCGGCAGAACTAACCGTACCACTCCACTTCACAGAGCAGGCGCATGAATTCGCGGCAATCCATTTCCAGCACCAGCTCGCAGAATCCCAGCAGGCGAAACTTATCGTTCAGGCTGCTGCTGGTGCGCAGCTGCCTTTCCAGCTCTTCCAGGGAATCCCGCGTCGCCTGATGGCGCAGCGCGTTTCGTTCAAATTCACGCGAACCACGATAGCTGCGAAAACCGGCGGCAGCCACGGGGAGAGCCGCGGCAAATCCGATCAGGATCATGGTAAAGAGCGCGTCGTCCGCCGACGCGGCGTTGGTTTGGGTCGTGTGGAGGCCATCTAAGTGCGCATCCGTTCCATGCTCTTTCGCGGCCTGAGCAGTGACTTCCCGGGCCTCACGCGTTTCGAGTAGGGCATGCATCTGGAGCACCAAGTGCGTCAGCACGAATGCGAAACTGATGAAGAAGAGCCAGCGCACGACCCTGGCGGTCCAAGCGCCCTTGCCTTCGCTCTTTTTGGCTTTTTGGGAGAGATATTCGGTTTGCGAGTGCAGACGCTTGGGCCGGTAGTAGTCGATCAATTCGTGGAGAGCATCCTCGCACGGCGTCTCGCAAGGCGGCGCACAAATCCGTGGGTGCACGCCTTCGGAGGCCCATGCCTTGGCCTTTTCGTAGTTGTGGGCTTCGAGCCTGCGCACTTCATCTTCGAGTTCCTCGCGCAGCAGTCTCATGTCAAAGGGCGGGCACCAGAGGCGCGAATCGGTGAGGGTGCGAAATTTCAGCAAGCGCAAATTTTCGGCTTTGTAGCGCGCGGTCAGCCATTCTTCCTTGAACTGGAAGCCCTGGCCGATGCCGATCAGCAAGAGCGTGATGGCTGCGACGACGGCTTCCGTCCAGGTAAGCGGTATCTCACGGGACCGAAAGATGAATTCGAAAATGGCTATGAGAATGGTTAACGCGCCACCGAGGACCGCAGCGATGGAAATAAGCTGGTACCATTTTTGCTGCTGAAGGGCCTGCTTGTCGCAGCGGACGAAAGGCTGATGAATCGTTTCCTGCACCAGCGAGAGTGCGTTAAACAGCGGACGGTATTTGGCGTGATGGCCCTGGTCGATCAGGATTTCGTACTCTTTCAGCTCGGCGGCGTCGTTCATGTCGTCCTTCGCGGGGTGGCGGTGATGCGGCAGCGTGGTAACTGACGCGGACGTGGGCGCGGAGGAAGCTTTCGCGGTTTCTGGCATCCGTCACCTCTTCGTGATGCGATAACCCATGGCGATGATGGCCTTCAATGCTTCGTTGACCATGATGCGGTCGTAGTCCTTCTCGGATTCCGAAAGACTTTCGTAGGGGACAAGGCAGGGGTGGGTGCGCTTCACATCGTCGCGATGCGCGCCGTAGGTCCAGCCGTCGCGGATTCGCTGCTGTGCCCAGATGTCATGCGCATTGCGGGCGAGACTCTCGAGTAACGGTTGCAAGTCATCGAGGTTGACATGCGAGGTGTCCACGGGATGGGGGACGTAGGTTTGATCGGGCATAGCTGCTGCAATCTCCGCAGGTGATTCCGGCCATGACGACAGCGGTGCGTGGCCTCGATACGAAATCTCGACGACGTGGTCCAGAGGGCGGCAACTATAGCAGATATAGGGCGCGGTTCAGAAGAGAGTCGCGGGCTGGACAGCGGGGCGGTGCGCGACGATCGAGACGGGGTTCGGGCGTGTGCGGGAAAATGGAAGGGGCGGCGGGCGTGTTTGTTATGTTGCGCGAGCGCCGGCGCCGCCGGATTGGCAGCTAATCAACTTCCATGATTCGAGTGGCCTTGACGACTGGAGATTTCTTCTGGCGCTCGGCAAACTTCTGGGCGCGATCGCGGTCAATGTAAACGCGGGCAAATTTTTCGCCGTCGGCGTAGTAGACGGTGACCTGCCAATGGTGGTGCTTGCGACGCTTGTCGCGCTTCATGCGGCTGGTCTTCTTGAGCTTATGCTTAGTCACTTTGGGTGGGTGCCTCCGGTGTGGGGACTATGGCAAGTTTGCAGAGGCCGCGCAAGTAACAAGTTAGGGGTTAACGTTCCTATACTTGTTGCAGCGGGAATGGCGAGTCTACGGGCCATTTTGGCTGACATAGAGTGAAAAAAACTAGAAGCTCTGCAACATTTCCACGCATCCAACCGTATAACCAAGTGGGGCAGGAAAGAATGGCGGGGGAGGGACACGGTGATGCGCTGGGAACGTGACATGCAGATTGAAGATTTGCGGGACCATCCGAGGGAATTGATCGTCGAGCTGGGGGAGTTGCTGGCTAGCGGCGCGCCGGCGATTCCCGATCCGAAACATCCCGAGTTGTACGAAATTAAAAGCGACGCACAGGTATTTTATGTACACATATCTCCCGTAACGGGAAAAGTGCTGTTGGTGGCTACTTGGCCTAGCGAAGGCGTGCTGGAAGGCGCGCACGCCGCGGCCTAATCTAGCTTGGCTTGCGCGGGATGGCGGCCGTGTTTTTTGGCGGCGCTGTTCCGCGCGGGGCTAGAGAGTCAGGTCCGAGGGCTTAAAGCTTAAGTCTGTGAGAATTTGTGATTTCAATTTGTACATTGTTGGGGATTGGCTCGTTCGCGCGTAAACAAATCCGCCGGATTCCTGTGAAATTTCAATCTTCAGGATTTTTCCGTTCTTGTCGGTGAGAATCGCTTGGAACGCGGGCTTCGCCAGTTTGGCGAGGATGGCCGGCGTGGGGTGGTCGAATATCTCGTCGGCTGCGGCTTGCTGTAGCGGAGTGAATAGCTTGTCGAGGCTTACCGGTTTTGTCGGCTGATTGTCCTTCTGCTTTTCGTTTTGCTTCTCGTCTTTCTGCGCTGATGGGTCCAGTGCCCACTCTGTTTCATTTTTGCGCGTGGCGAGGATCGTACCATTGGCGTTGTGAATTTCGGCGCGGGTAATCGTTGCCGGATCGAAATGGGCAAGTTTCTTGTCGCGCAGGTCGCTGAAATTTTCCGCGAGCTTTTTGTATAGATCCTGATTGATGCGGAAGATGGTTGGGCGCGCGGCGTCTCGCGCAATATACTCGTCGCCTTCCTTCTTTCCCACGAGCAACGTTGCGATCCCGCCTTTGGCATCGGCTGCGCTGAATGAGATTGTTGGGGTTGCGAGGCCATACTTCGCGAGACTGTCCGCAGTTTCGCTAACGATGGCGCTGGTCTTGGCGTTAGCGACGGCGGAGAGAAGGGCGTTGATGGCGTCTCCGTCGGCGGACGCATCTGCGGGCTTGGTGAACTTCCAGACGTCGTGATCCTTTGCCGCCGCAAATTCACCCGATGAATTTTTCAGGCCGAAGGACTTCACATCGTCGGTCACCATGTGCAGCACGGAGCGATCGCGCAAGTCTTGCAGAGGTTTATCCGCGCTGATCAGCAACGATTCGGGGAGCAGCGCTACGTCCTTGGCGTTGTCAACGATGGCGTAAACCGAAACGCCCGTGAAATCTTTTTTGCCCAGGCGCAGCGTATGTTTCGCGCCATTCTGCATTTGAAAATCCAGGGTAAGCGCCGGAATATCGAGGCCGAACACTTTCAGGCGGTCCGGCGTGCCGGGTTCGGTCTGCGCGACGCGACCCGACGCGAGCTGCTGCAGAATTCCCTGCAGCGATGGATCATCGGCGCCTGTTTGCATCGGCGCGGTGATTTGCCAGACGCCATTTTGTTTTTCGAAATGGATTGACTGCGATTTCGGGTCGGCCGGATAGGAGATGGTCAGCGCCGAAATATCATCTGCTTTCAGCGAGAAGGCGGGCTTGGTGGAATCTGCCGGCGCGTTCTCGGCTTCTTTCTGGCCGCGCTTCCAATCGAAATAGTAGGCGGCGGCTCCTGCGATCACCGCGAGCAGCAGGACAATCAATGTGGATTTCTTAATCATGGCGTTCGGGAATATTCCTCATCGGCTCGGGATGTGCGCGCGTCAGCGGCGTTTCCACCAGATGTAAACACCGGAGAAAATCACCAGGCCCGGAAGAAAGACCAGGTCCACCCAGTGCAGCGCGGCGGATTGGGCTTCGGACAGGTTGACGCGGCGATTCGTAGCGCTCTTGGGCCGGATCGAGATCAGATTTTCATCCTGCATGAGCCAATCGACGGCGTTGTAGAAGAGATCACCGTTTCTTTGCTGAGTGACAAAGGGATTGGCGGCAAATTGCGAGTTGCCGATGACTACCAGGCGCGCGTCCTTGTCCCCCACTTTGCGACTCGCCGCGACGCCCAACGAAAGTGGGCCGATCTTGTCTGTCTTAGGATCGAAGGAAATTTTCTTTTGGCCAGGCTCGAGCTTGGGAATGGTGAAGCTGCGCTCGGAGGTTTTCAGAAGCTCGACCGTCTGGGGAATTGTTTTGTTCTTGTCCGCGATTGAGACGGTGCGCGCGAGCGGGAAGAATGCCACGGAGCCTTGAAAACCTTTGGTGATTGGGCTGGAGCCAAAATCCTGGACCACCGGGATGATCGGACCGCCGCCGAAGAGCTGGCCCATGCCGCTTGCGTCCACTACGATGTCGCTGCCGGCCAGCACGTTCCATGATTGGAAGAGATCGTCGAGTTTCGGATCCGTCGCGGGATCAATCAGTATCAGCGCATCGCCGCCGGCGTCCAGAAATTTGCCGAGCATCTCGGTTTCCTGGGGATAGTAGGTTTGCTTGGGCCCGGCAATCACCACCGCACTGCAGTCTGCGGGCACGCCATTGTCCGCGATGAGATTTATAGTTTTTGTGGCGTAATTTTCTTTTTTCAGGCCGGCGTCCACCTGGGTGTAGCCGTCCTGCGAACTATCGGTTAGAGACTTTTCGCCGTGACCCGTGACGAAACAGACTTCCTTCACTTTGTCGCTGGTGACCTTCACGATGGCGCCGGTGACGTCCTCTTCCCCGGGTTCGCTTCGTTGGCCGGATTGCAAATGCTCTTTGCGCTCGCCATAGGCGACGATGACATCACCCAGGTGCGTTGCGCCGAAGTCCTGCGCGACTTCGGGCTTCTGGTTCGGGTCCACGAATTGATATTTGAAATGGGGGCTGAGGGCTTTGTATTCGGCCATCAAGTCGTCGAAGGTCGCGTTCGGAGTCTTATCGAAGCGCGCGACGGTGAGGTCTTGTTTGAGGCTGCCGACGATATTGCGAGTCTGGTCGGAGAGCGTGTACAGCTTTTCGGTGGTGAGGTCGAAGGTTTTGTGATGGCGGAAACCCACGAAGTTGAGGACGCCCAGAATCGCGATGACAGCGATGGTCAGAATCGTGGTGTTAGTTCCCTGCTGCGCGGAACGGCCGGAAAACGCTCTGATGATGGCGCGAAACCCGAGAATCACCGCGGCGAGGACGAACACACCACCGGCGATCAGGAGCACTTTGCTCGTGGTGAGCAATTCTCCTTGAATGGAGTAACGCACGCCGCTGGCGATGAGCATCGCCACGCCAATCGTGCCGATGAAACTAGCTATTTCTTCGCGATCCCATTTCATACCGCAAGTTCCTCCATGAAGTGCGAGCCGCGCGCGATGGAATTAAGCGCGGCGCCAGCGCATCGAATCAATCGAGCGCACGGTCAAGAAAATGAACAGAACCATAAAGCTGAAATAATAAACGAGGCCGGAGGTATCAATGATGCCGCGAGCGAAATCGTCGTAATGGCGGCTAGCGGAAAGATACTGCAGCACGGAACCGAGACCGCCTTCCGCGGTGTGGCCCAAGTCCAAAACCCAGAGGAACAGGAAAGCTACAAAAGTGAATACGGCGGCAATCAGCTGATTTTCAGTTAGCGAGGAGATAAAAGTGCCAAGCGCGAGCAGCGAGCCACCTAGCAACAGAATTCCTGCATAGCCCGCGAGCAGCAGGCGCCACGGCGGCAGCGGTTCGCTATGAAGATACATATAAACTACGTAACCGGCCGTGGGTAAAAGCATGACGGCGAAGAGCGATAGGGACGCGAGGAATTTTCCGAGGACAACCTGAATTTCGCTGATCGGCGAAGTCATCAGCAATTCCATGGTGCCGCGTTTGCGCTCTTCGGCAAAGACGCCCATCGTAAGGAACGGCGTGATGAAGAGAATGAGCGTGGAAAGCAAGCCCAGAAAAGCGCGCATCACCTGGCCCGGAACATCAAACTGCGGCGGCATGCCGAACTGCATGCTCTGCATCTCCATTTGAAACGATTGCTGAATGACCGCTGAGAGAAAGAAATTGAAGAAAAACGCGCTGATGAGCAAAAACAAGCCGATGCAGACGTAGGCGACCGGCGAAACGAAATAGTGGCGCATTTCCTTGCGATAGATGGCGTAGAGGTTGCGCATCGTTTTTCAAACTCCTTGATAAAAGTTCCGCACTCGGGTTAGTTCGAGGATGCCTGCGCGTGCGCGGCGTCGTCGGTGGTCAATTCCAAGAAAATTTCTTCCAGGCTGAGACTGACGCCGCGCAATTCAAAGAGCGGCCAGCCATTCTGCACGATCCTTGCGGCGATGGCGCTGCGAATGTCTGCGCCCTGCGCGGATTCGACGATGGCCACAAGATGCCCGTCGGCGGGAAGCTGCTCCGTTTCCACGCGGGTGGTGCCGGAAACTTGCGTGAGCGCGTCGCGCAGCGCTTTCTCCGGAGCTTGCACTTCGACGCGGATTTTCTGGCCGCCTTTTAGCTGCGAGGTCAGGTTTTGCGGGGTATCCACGGCGGCGATTTTGCCTTTGTTGATGATCACGACGCGGTCGCAGGTCATGCTGACTTCGGGAAGAATGTGCGTGGAAAGAATGATGGTGTGATTTCCGGCGAGGCCTTTGATCAGGTTGCGCACTTCGATGATTTGCTTGGGATCGAGGCCGACCGTGGGCTCGTCGAGGATGATCACGTCCGGATCATGGACCAGGGCTTGCGCGATGCCTACGCGCTGCTTGTAACCGCGGGACAGGCGCTTGATCAACTGCGCGCGACGATCTTCCAAATTTGTTTTTTGCATTGCTTCGGTGACGCGGGCGGCGCGTTTATCGGCCGGGACGTTCTTGATGCGCGCGACAAAGTCCAGATAGTCTTCGACGGTCATGTCCGGATATACGGGCGGAGTTTCGGGCAGGTAGCCGATGTGGCGACGAACCTCCATGGAATCGCCGAAGACGTCGAAGCCGGCGATTTTCGCGGTGCCGGAAGTGGCGGGCATGTAGCCGGTAAGGATGCGCATGGTGGTGGTCTTGCCGGCGCCGTTCGGTCCGAGGAAACCTAGAATTTCGCCTTTATTTACGGTGAAAGAAACGTGATCCACGGCCGTGACGGCGCCGTAGGCTTTCGTCAGATCCTGAACTTCTATCAATGCATTCCTCCCGCTGAGATACGACCGGCACGAGCGCCGGGCAATTCCAAACAAATGTTTATACTAAAAAACGGCGCAAATTGAAAATCACACGGGAGATTGTGGCGAGTGATTTTGCGGCCGCGCTAAGCAGCCGCGACCTTCATTATCGGCCCATTGTTGGATGCGGACAGCTGCGAAGCAGTTGCCGAACTGGTGCGGCGGGCGGTTTCTGAGTATCATCCCCGGCAAAACTAAAAAGGAGTTTGCGCCGTGAAACGATTTCTCGCTGCATTTGTCGTCGTGCTGCTTGCTGCGCTGCTCTTTCCTCCGGCTGTGCGCGTGCGCGGGTCTTCGATGCCGTTCAATGTGGGCATCGTGAAAAAGAGCATAGTGTTTCTCTATTACCAGAAGGGGAAGGATTTTGAAGTGGGCACGGGATTTCTGGTAGACATTCCGTCGAAGGCGGATCCGAATCAGAGCTTCGTAGCGATTGTAACGGCGCGGCACATCGTGGATCCGAAGTGGGCGGGCTGCTCGTGGGCAAATCCGCAGGAGATTTACGCGCGCGTGAACGTGAAGAACTTCAAGGTTGGCCAAAAAGAGGACGGTACGGACGACGTGCCGCTGGGCTTGGTGAATGCGGGAAAGAATGTGTGGTATGCGAGCCCGAACGATCGCGTGGACGTAGCGGTGATTCCGGTCGGCTCGACGCACGTGGAACAGCTGCTGAACAATGACGTGCGTTTTATTCCCGTGGCGGACTTTGCCACTAAAGCCGAAACGGAAAATTACAAGGTGGGAATCGGAGACCAAATTGTGACGGCTGGCCTGGTGCCGGCTTTGCTCGACGCGCAACGCAACTATCCGGCGTTCAAGTTCGGAAGGATATCGAATATTCCGGAAGAGCCGATCTACATGAAGTGCACACTGACGGAGGCCGGCAAGGCGCTGCCGCGCGACGTATGGTTGCTGGCTGGGAATTTCGTTGGCGGCAACAGCGGCTCGCCGGTTTATCTGCTGCCGCCAGTGCCTTCCGCGCTGCACCGCGTGATGCTGATTGGAATTATTGCTGGGGCTATTCCCGACGTAGACCTGGGGCAGATGGTTCCCTCTGAGTACGTATTTGATGTAATCCAGGCGCACTACCCTACCGCCAATTTGTATCGCGGGCATAGCGAACATAGCATTATGAAGTAGCGCCGCAACTTTTCGGCTCGTGGACCCTGGGGCCGACGGCGCGCCCCGACTTTTGCACCCGCGAACGCGTCGAATGTCGTTACGCGCTTTCGTCGAAACCCGTCTCTAGATCGGGAAGTTTGTCGCCTTCGCTTGCGACCCAGACGTACAAAGTCGGCAACAGGAAGATGCTCAGCACCAAAGCTGCCACCAGGCCGCCGACGATTACTATGGCGAAGGGCCGCTGCGAGTCCGAGCCTATGCCGCGCGACAAAGCTGCGGGCAATAGGCCCAGCGTGGCGACGAGCATGGTCATCATTATGGGACGCAGGCGCAGCACGGCGCCTTCGATCGCGGCATCCACGATGGTGTGGCCGCGGGCGCGTAACTGATTGATGTATTCGAGCATGATGACACCGGTCTGAACTGAAACTCCGAAGAGCGCCAAAAATCCCACGCCAGATGAGACGCTGAAGTGCGTGCCGGTGAGCAGCAGGGCCAAGAGTCCGCCAACCGGGGCCATGGCCACGTTGCCGAGAATCAGCAGCGCCCACTTCACGGAACCGAACATGGTGTACAGAATCACAAAAATTCCCAAGATGGTAAGCGGCAGGACGAGCATCAGGCGCCGCTCCGATCGTTTCTGGCTTTCATATTCGCCGGCCCAGTCAATTCTGTAACCGGTGGGAAGTTTTACCTGCGCGTTCACTTTGCGGATAGCTTCTTCGACGGCGCCGCCCAGATCGCGGCCGCGGACGCTGTATTTGATAGCGACGTAGCGTGAATTTTCCTCGCGATAAATTTCCGAGGCGCCATCGCGCACCTCGATTTTCGTAAGTTGAGCCAGGGAGACACGCGCGCCGGAGGGCGAAAGGAGCCGAATATTCTCGATGGCCTCCTGCGTATCGCGGTAGGGCGCCTGATAACGCATGACCAAGTCGTAGCGCTGCTCGCCTTGCAGAACCTGGCTGACGGCGTTGCCGCCTACGGCGGTCTGAATGGCGTCCTGAACATCCGAGACATTAATTTGGTAGCGCGCTGCTGCTTTGCGGTCCACCACGAAATTCAGGTTGGGCTGGCCGATGACGCGAAAGACGCCAAGGTCTTCGATACCGCGAACGCCGCGCATGATCGCGACGATGTCGTCGGCCTTCTTTTCGAGTAGACGGAGATCGTCGCCATAGATTTTTACAGCCAATTCGCCTTTGACGCCGCTGACAGCTTCTTCCATGTTGTCTGAAATGGGCTGCGAAAAATTCCAGAGTACACCGGGAATTTTGCTGAGTTCGCGGTCCATCGCGCCGATTAATTCGTTCTTGTCACTCTGAAAAACGGGCCGCCATTTATCCTTCGGCTTAAGATCGACGAAATATTCGGTGTTGAAGAAGCCGGTGGTGTCTGTGCCGTCGTCGGGGCGGCCGACCTGCGAGACGACCTGAGTCACCTCCGGAAAAGATGCGAAGACGATGCGCGCCTGATTCATGATGCGCGCCCCTTCGGTGGGGCCGGTGCTGGGCGCGAGAGTGCCGCGCGCCCATATGGCGCCTTCGTCCAGGTGCGGCAGGAACTCCGAGCCAATCACGCCGCCCACGGTGAGATAGGCCGCGAGGGCCACAGCGAAGCCTGCGACGGCAATGGTTACCGGACGGTGCTCGATGGCCCAGCGCGCGGCCTTGCGGTAAGAACTTTTCAGGTAATCCATTACAGGATTGCGCCATTCGTGGACGCCATTTTTGAAGAACACGCTGCAGAGCACTGGAGCGATGAGCATGGAGAACACGAGCGCGCCGAGGAGCGCGAACGCGACGGTCCAGGCCATGGGCCGGAACAGACGCCCTTCGACGCGCTGCAAAGTAAATATCGGCAAGTATGCGGTGATGATGATGGCGATGGCGTAGAAGACCGGGCGTTGCACTTCGAAGGCGGCGTCGCGAATCCGCTCGATGATGGCTTTATTGTTCGAATCTCCGTGAGTTAGATGGCGGACGATGTTTTCGACCATGACGACCGCGCCGTCAACGACCATGCCGAAGTCGAGCGCGCCGAGCGACAAGAGATTGGCTGGAATATTTTTCAAGCTCAGGCAGATGGATGCGAACAACAGGGAAAATGGAATCGTCAGGGCGACGATCAGAGAGCCGCGAAAATTGCCAAGAAATAAAAAGAGGATCACGGATACGAGAATGATTCCTTCGCTGAGATTGTGCAGAACGGTGTGGGTGGTGTAACGCACCAGGTCGCTGCGATCCAGAAACGGAACGATTTTGACGCCGGGAGGCAGAATGGAGTCGTTAAGCTCTTTGACCTTCGCGTGGATTCCCACGAGCGTTTCGTCGGAATTGGCGCCCTTGCGCAGTAGGACGATTCCCTCCACGACGTCGTCGTTATCAACAATCACGCCATCCGAGCGATGGATCGCTTTTCCAATTTGGCCGAGGCGAATTTTCGGGCCCTGGACGACCGTGGCGATGTCCTTGACGGTAAGGGGCGTGCCGTTTTTCGCGACGATGGCGGTCTGCTCGATATCTGCGACGCTGCTGAACAGGCCCACCGAGCGAACGTTGATTTGCTGCAGGCCGGCTTCGATGAAGCTGCCGCCCGCGTTGGTGTTGTTGTTGGCAAGCTGTTGTTCGACCTGGCCGATGCTCAGGCCGTAGGAAACCAGTTTGTTGGGATCCACCTGCACCTGGTACTCGCGGGTGATGCCGCCGAAGCTGGATACATCCACAACATTGGGCACGGACTTGAATTGTTTTTCCAGCGTCCAGTCCTCGATGGATTTCAACTCCATCAAGTCGTAGCGGGGATTGGTGCTCTTCAGCGTGTACCAGAAAATCTGGCCAACCGGACTCCAGTCCGTGCCCATCTGCGGCTGGAGATTTTGCGGCAGTGTGACAAGGGAAAGACGCTCGAGCGCTTTCTGGCGGTTCCAGTCGTTGGAAGATTCATCGTCGAAAATGAGCATCACGCTGGAAAGCCCGAAGAGGGAGAGGGAGCGGAGATGCTCGAGATGCGGGATACCGTTCATTTGAATTTCGATCGGAATGGTGACTTGCTGTTCGACTTCTTCAGCGGCGCGCCCTGGCCATTGGGTAATGATCTGGACGTAGTTGTTGGCGACGTCGGGATAGGCCTCGACGGGGAGATTGTGGAAAGAGATCGCGCCCCAGACGAGCAGCAGGGTGGCGAGCGCGAGAATAATGAAGCGATTGTTAAGAGCGTAGTTGACGACAGCGCGAATCATGGGCCCTCCGTCGGGCTCGGTTGAAGGGGTCTCATGTGTCCTCCACGACGAACTGCGTGAGGAAAACTGATTTCTGTGTGTGCGGCCATCGCGAACTGTGCCCGGCTGCGAAAAATATCCGCACAATGCGCCGGCGTGCGAATAGACAACTGGCATGTGCCGCTGACGCTCGGGGCTTCGGCAAAATTCGCCCGAGTGCGTTGTGCAGAAGGATCAACGCGAGCGTCGCGAATCGATGCGCGCGACGAACGACGGATCCAAACCCAGCGGGTTTTTAGAGGTAAGGAACTTCGGAGGGAGGAGCGCGGCCTGGTGAAGAGATTAAGAACGGACTAGGAAGAAATCCGCGACTCGATGGCGCGATCGCGCCAGCTTGCAGCACCGAATACGGCAAGCGCGTCGTCGCTTCGTAGAATCCGCCACGCGACGACGAAGGCACGCCGAGCGAGTCCGGTATTCGATCGCTGGTGGAATCCCAGTTGGATAGGGGCGCGCGGAATGCTTCGGGAAACGCGCTCGGTTTTACGCGCGTAAAAGTTCCATGGCCGTCGTTGATAAAAATCGCCACAGGCTCGCGGAGCCAGGTAGTGGTGAGAATCAAGTCGGGGATTTGATCGCCGTTTACATCGCGAGCAGCGATTTGCAGGCCGCCAGCCGGCGCGACGAGCAAAATCGTCTGCCGTCCAGCCGCGCTTAACTGCAGCTGAATCCAGTAATTCGTGCGGGCGACGCCGCTCTGACCGCCTTGAACCCCGACCAAGTCGGGACGATGGTCACCGTCGAAGTCCGCGACTGCGAATTGCAGGCCCGGGCCGATGGAAATGGCGGACGGCCTGGGAACATCAGCGGAGACCGGCGTCACTGCCGCCATGGAGCCGCCAAGAAGCATGAGAGGCAGGAGTCCGCGCACGAATCCGGCGAATGCGGACGTGGCGAGCCGTCGCAAAGGAAATTTAGACATGAGCCTGAAGCAAGCTACGATCCTTAGCCTCGGAAAATGCGAGTTTACAATATGGGTTAACAATCAGCCAAGAAAAACACGCGGCACGTATTCGTGCTACTTCGCGGCGTCGCCGAACCGCACCCGGCACGGGACCGGTGAAAAACAGCGGCAAGGGCCGGGCAACGAGGTTCGGCTGGCCTGCATCCTTATGGCTGACCGATGGGGCGCATTATCGGAAATCAAATCTGTGGTGGGTATAAGCGTTTGAGGGCGGCGGCGAGCCGAGGGTCGGCTGGAGATGTGCGTTGACACGCTGCGGCGGTTTTGTTATTCAACTAGTTTCGTTAAATGAGCCAATGGTTCGATGTGGGAGCGACTCCCTCCGTTCCGGGCGGATCCGAAATAGAAATCCAAGGTGCTATGACGACATTGAAGGTGTATGCCCGAATGAATAGTTTCTTGGCGCCGATGAAGCGAGAGAACGAAACCGCTAGAGCGCGCTGGAATCGCCCGACAGCGCTCGCGTGCGCGCTGATTGGAGTTCTGAGCGTGATGTTTATTTCGGGCTGCGGCGGCGGTAATGGCTCCATTACGCTCGCGATCACTCCCAAAACTTCCACCATGGATCAGGGGCAATCGCTGCTTTTCGTCGCGACGCTGGGCAATGACACGCGCAACCTGGGTGTGACCTGGCAGCCTCTGACGGGCTCGGGCTGCGCCGGGACCAGTTGCGGCACCTTGACCAACATCACCGCGACGTCGGTCACGTATACCGCCCCGTCGGGCCTCACGACTGGAATTAGCGTGAGTTTGGAAGCGATCGCCAAAGCGAACACCGGTGTCACCTCGACATCAACGATCACGATTGTGCTTCCGGTGACTTTCACGACCGTTACGCTGCCTAACGGTTCCAATGGCGTTGCCTACAATCAAACAATCATCACCACCGGCGGAGTTGCGCCGATTACTTACAGCGTGGGCAATGGCAGGCTGCCAGCCGGGCTGACTCTGAATAACGTCGGAACGATTATCGGGACGCCCAGCGGCACGGGAACGTCCATATTCACAATTAACGCCACGGACTTTGGGACCCCTCCTTTGACCGTGCCTTCACCCGTTTTCACAGTTACGATTAATCCACCGCCGGCGCTTTCGATCACTTCGACGGCGATGGCCAACGGCTTCACCGGCACTGCTTATGCGTCTTCGATCGCTTCCTCTGGAGGCGTTCCACCACTGACGTGGTTCGTGCCGCCGGGGACTTTGCCTCCAGGACTTGAGCTGAATACTTCCTCCGGATTAATCAGCGGTACGCCGACAACTGCCGGCGTTTACACATTTTTCCCGACGGTGTCGGATTCGGCGCTTCCTCCGCAGCACGCCGCATCGGCAGCGGGCGTAACCATTTCGATCATCGCGGTGGCTCCGCTGCAAGCGGTGACGCCGCCGCTGCCAGCCGGCGCCGTGGCCACGGGGTACACGGCTAATCTGGTGGCAAAAGGCGGTGTGACTCCCTACACCTGGAGCATAACAAGTGGCCAGCTTCCTTCCGGTCTGAAGTTGAGTCCGACCACTGGCATCATATCGGGCGTACCGATTCTGACGACGACCGCGAATTTCTCGGTGCAAGTGGAGGACGCGAATCTAACGAAATCCGCGGTGCAGTCCTTGAACATCGTCATTAACACCGGGACCGCGATCTCCAATACGTTGCTTAGCGGGCCTTACAGCTTCCTGTTCCATGGCTTCGATTCGGGCGGCAACGTAGAGATGGCGGGCAACTTCACGGCCAACGGCAGCGGCTCGATTCAGTCTGGGCAGCTCGACAGCAATCGTTCGGGCGGCACGCTGGGCGTGTTCACGGGGTCCTCTATTACCGGAACTTACACGATCGGCAGCGACGGCCGGGGCACGATGCAATGGATTACGACGAACAGCAAGGGTGCGATGAGCACTACGAATTACATACTGGCTGAGGATTCCGGCGGAAACTTCCACATGATCGAGAATGATCCCATCGGCACGCCACAGACGCATGGATCGGGAATCATCAAGCCGGTGGTGGGCGGGACTTTGACCGCGGCGGCGTTCAGCGGAAATTATGTGTTGGAACTCGATGGGCAGGACAACCTGGGAAAATCCGAAGTAATTGTTGGCGTCGGGCATGCTGACGGCGTTTCCCAGATAACCCCCGGCGCGTTCGACGTCAATGATGGGGGAAAGTACAGTCCCGCGGTAGCGTTTACCGCGACTTTTGAGCTAACTTCGAACAACAATAAGGGAATTTTGTTCATGACGTACCAAATTCCTGGCTCGGCACCAGTCACTACGGACTACTCGTTCTATTTCGTTTCAGCGAACGACATTTTCCTGATGAATATTCTTCCCACCGATGCCCTGGATCCCCGGCTGGGGGGCGAGATGATCCTGCAGCAGCCTGGCGCCGCGTTCGATGCGACGGCGTTGAGCGGAATCAGTGTGACCACGGACAGCGGTCTGGATGGGAGCAACGCGACGGTCCTCGCGGGCTTGTTGACGGCTGACGGCACGAGCGTCGCGAGTTTGACGTATGACCAGAATGACGGCGGGACGGTCACCGCGGCCAATACGGCTACGGGAACCTACATCGCCGACCCCAGCGGGAACGGGCGCATGGCGTTCACGGGATTGGGTGCGCGATTTGCGGCGGCATATTTGACTGGGCCGAATCAGGGAATACTGATTGGTTCGGATTCCGCGGTTAGTTACGGCCTGCTGGAAGCGCAAACGTCTCCTGCGCCGTTTTCGACTACGTCCATACAAGGTGGATACACGCTGAGCGCCGAAACCACGCTGGATCCGGCGGCGCTGAATATCACCGGACAAATGAACTCACCGACGGGCAACGGAACCATGACGGGGATTCTGGATGAAGCCGACAATAATGGAACGCCGCATACGGATCAGTCGGTGGTGATTCCCAATTACGTGGTGGGCGCCAACGGCCGCGGGACGATGCAGATTGGCTCGACGATCGGTTTGCCTTCGGGGATGGTGTTCTACATCGTTTCGCCGGCAAGTTTCCGCGGGATTTCGACCGATGCAAATCCTGGGAACGAGCATCCCGAGGTGATTTACTTCAACCACTAGAACGCGCGCAGCAAGAATGCTTACTTCTCACCCTTCTTTTTTTCCTCGAGCTTTAGCGCGGCGGAATTGATGCAGAAGCGCAGGCCGGTAGGATCCGGGCCGTCGTCGAAGACATGGCCGAGATGCGCATCGCAGCGGCTGCAGATGACTTCGGTGCACGCCATGCCGTGGCTGATGTCGCGTTTCATTTCCACGTTATCCACCGCGATCGGCTGATAGTAGCTGGGCCAACCTGAGCCGGAATGAAATTTCGCGTCGGAGGAAAACAGCGGCTGGCCGCAACAGACGCAGTTGTAAGTTCCTTCTGCTTCCTCGTTTTCGTATTCACCGGTAAAGGGCGGTTCGGTACCCTGCTGGCGCGTGACATAATATTGATTGGCGTCCAGTTTTGCGCGCCATTCCGCGTCGCTCTTGCGTATTTTTTCGGTCATGGCGACAGCTTACACGAGGTTGCTATTTTCTGTGAAGCGGGCGCGACGGCAGAAAGTGGCGCGTGGTCGGATATACTGACCAGGCGGGAACGCTGCGAGTGGCCGATAATCGCGCTCGGAGCGTTGTACTCGCGTGCTGCGCGAGGCGGTGGCGGCGAATCGAGAGCGGCCACTTCCTCATCAAACACAGCGGAGAAACCTTGTGAACGAAGTTTTCATTTGTGATGCGGTGCGCACGCCGTTTGGGCGCTACGGTGGCGCGCTCGCGACGGTTCGCACCGATGACCTTGCGGCGATTCCGATTCGCGCGTTGCAGGAGCGAAATCCGGGTGTGGACTGGACGGCGCTGGATGATGTGATCTACGGCTGCGCGAACCAGGCCGGCGAAGATAATCGCAACGTGGCGCGCATGGCTCTGCTGCTGGCTGGACTGCCGAAGGAAGTTCCGGGCGCGACGATCAACCGGTTATGCGGCTCGAGCCTGGACGCGCTGGGGATCGCGGCACGCGCGATCAAATCCGGAGAGACGGAGTTGATGATCGCCGGCGGCGTGGAGAGCATGACGCGCGCTCCGTTTGTGACCGGGAAAGCGGACAGCGCGTTCAGCCGCAACGCGGAGACATTCGATACGACGATTGGCTGGCGATTCGTCAACCCGCTGATGAAAGCAAAGTATGGCGTGGATTCGATGCCGGAAACGGCGGAGAACGTGGCGGAAGAATATCACGTGGGCCGTGCGGACCAGGATGCCTTTGCGTATCGCACGCAGCAGCGCTGGGCGCACGCGCACGCAGCCGGATTTTTCAAACAAGAGATTGTGCCGGTGCCCGTGCCGCAGAAGAAGGGCGATGCAAAGATTTTTGATACGGATGAGCATCCGCGTCCGGACGCGACTTTGGACGGGCTGGCCAAACTAAAACCGATCGTGAAGCCGAACGGCACAGTGACCGCCGGAAACGCCTCAGGAGTAAACGACGGTTCGTGCGCGCTGCTGCTTGCCTCGCAGGCAGCGGTTGCGAAGTATCGCCTGACTCCGCGCGCGCGTGTGCTGGGGACGGCGACGGCGGGAGTGGCTCCGCGGGTTATGGGGATTGCGCCCGCGCCGGCCACGCGAAAATTACTGGAAAAGACGGGCCTGAAAATTTCGCAGATGGATGTGATCGAGCTGAATGAGGCTTTCGCGGCGCAGGCGCTGGCGGTGACAAGAGAGCTGGGACTGCCGGACGACGCGGAACATGTGAATCCCAACGGCGGAGCGATTGCGATTGGGCATCCGCTGGGAGCGAGCGGAGCGCGCCTGGCGACGACGGCGATGTATCAGTTGCAGGCGACCAGAGGGCGCTACGCGCTGTGCACGATGTGCATTGGAGTGGGTCAGGGCATTGCGGCAATCATCGAGCGCTGCTGAATACGACCGGTGCCAACGCCGGCTAAGTGCGGCTGACGACCAGGCAAGTGATGTCGTCGTGCTGCGGCGCGACGCCCACGAAGTCGTCGAGACGTTTCATAATTCCTGAAAGCGTTACCGCCGCTCTTTCCTTGATTCTGGGTTGCAGCAGCGCGAGCAGGCGGTCTTCGCCGAATTGTTCGTCTCTTTCGTTCTGCGCTTCGGTGACACCATCGGTGTAAATAACCAGCACGTCGTCGAGTTCCAGGATCGTGGTGCCCGCCACAAATTTTTCGGTGAGCTCGATTCCCAGGGGCATGCTGTCGGAGTTCAGGCGCTCAATGCTGCCGTCTTGGCGAACCAGCATCGGAGGATTGTGGCCGGCCGAAAGATAGTTGAGTTCACCTGTCGCGGGATTTAGTTCAGCCAAGAACGCGGTGGTGAAGCGCCGGCCATTGAGATTGTTACCGCAGGCCAAGCGATTTAAGTCCGTGACTAATTGCGAAAGCGAACCCGGCGCACCCGCAAGTGCGCGCAGACTGGCTTGAAAATTGGCCATGAGCATGGCGGCCGGAACGCTCTTGCCGGAAACATCGGCGACGGCGATCAACAGCGGGCCGTCCACAGCGCGACGAAATGCGTCGTAGTAATCGCCAGCTACGGTGTTGGCGGGGCGCGTGGCGAAAGCCATATCAATTCCGGGAACTTCGGGAGGAACGCGCGGGACCAGCCAGCGCTGGATTTCGCGGGCAATTTCGATGTCGCGTTTCATGGCGACGTGATCGCCCAACACCATGACCAGCAGGATCAGCATGCCCGCGAATGCTGCTAGAAATTCCACCTTAGTGGTGATGAGAAGAAATTGAAAGCCGATGACGGAAAGCAACGCCAGAATCAGGGTGAATAACAACAGCACGCGGCGGGCCGGCGACAATTTTTTGAGTATTCCCGCAAAGAGCGCGGCGCCGATCTTGAATGGTTGCTTCCAGGCCTTCTGAGAGTGCACGGCCTGCCAGTCAACGTCACGCTTGTAGAGGTTGGAGCTGGCGTGCGCCTCGGCTTTGAACTGCGTCCAAAGGTCCTCGGCCTCCATGCCCGCTGTTAGCTGGCGCCAGCCGTCCTTGGAACGCCATAACGCACGCCTAGCTCTGGTTTTGGAGTCGCGCGCGAAATTCTGGACCTTCGTCCAGTTCGAGCCAATTGTTCCGCGGGGTTCGGTGGTGACGAGGGTGGCCACACCTCCACCATACGCTCTTGCACAGCGTCGCGCAGATCAGGTTTTTCAAGTATTCTTTAATAGGGATGAACCGGTTCGGGGCATCGAGGCTTTGCTGGATTGTCTGCAGGGTCACAAACGCTATATGTTTTCGCGGTTGCGATTTCGAGTAGAACTTTCCGTGACCACGAAAAAAAAACGCGGAGCAAGAATTAGGCCAAATCTGTAGGTCTTTACTTATTAGCAAGTTACGGGGAAATCGTCTTGGCAGCGGACGTGCACTCTCCGATAATGAGTTTCGCCGATAGACATGAATGAGAGGCGAGACGGCAACACTTGAGAACGGAGACCCAGTCGTGAGTACACGAGCTTTAGTTGGTCACCCAGCCGGCAAAGAAGCGAAACCCGCCGAGGATATACCAAGCCCTAGATGGGCAGAGCGCCTGCACGCGCTGAAGAACATTCCCCCTGTAATGAAATATGTTTGGGACGCCGCGCCAGGCGTGGCCGTCGCGAATCTGACGTCGCGCGTGGTGGCTGCGCTGATTCCGCTTTCCATGCTGGCGGTCACGCAGATGATCATTGCCGCAATTTACGCATTGAACGCCAAGCAAACGCCGCTGCCACATTACTTCTGGGGGCTGGTAACTCTGGAATTCATGCTGGCTGGAATCGCGGCCATTCTGATGAGGGTGATTGATTTCTGTGACACCACGCTGGCCGAACGGTTCATGAAGCACATCAGCGTGCGGCTGATGAAGCACGCGGCGAATCTTGATTTGATGTCGTACGAAGATCCGGTTTTCTACGACAAGCTGGAACGGGCTCGTGTGCAGAGTACCGACCGCGTGCAGATGATCAAAATCTCTGGCCGGCTGATTCAAGAGACCATCACGACCGTCAGCCTGGCGGCGGGAATCTTTGTTTACTCACCTTGGCTGCTGATCGCGCTGGTGGCCTGCGTCGTACCGGCGTTTCTGGGCGAAACGCACTTCGCGTTCCTTGGATATTCGCTGAGCTTTCAGCAGACTCCGGCGCGGCGCGAACTCGATTATTTGCGGTTGTTGGGCGGCACCAAGGAAGGCGCAAAAGAGTTGAAGCTGTTTGGTCTCGCTCCGTTCCTGGTGGGTCGCTATTCCGATGTTGCCACCGAGCTGCACGACCAGACGATAGGCGTGGCGCGACACCGGCTGTTTGTCGGCTCGCTGCTGGCGATGGTGGGTGTGGCGGGTTACTACGGAACTTACATATTTGTGATTTATCACACGGTGATTGGCATGATCTCGCTGGCCACGATGATTTTTCTGGCCGGCGCCATCGGCGGGGCGAGCTCCAATATTCAGGCGGTATTCACTACTTTTTCGGAGATCGCGAACCAGGCCTTGTTCATGACGGACCTGCTGGAGTTCTTCGCGGTGAAGCCGAAGATTTTCTCGAAGCCCGGTGCCTTGCCGGCGCCTAAGAAGATTCAGCAGGGCTTCGAATTCAAGAATGTCTCGTTCGCGTATCCGGGCAGCTCACGAATGATTCTGAAGAACGTCAGTTTCAAGCTGGCGCCCTCAGAGCGTATCGCCATCGTCGGCGAAAATGGCCAGGGCAAGACGACCATCGTGAAGTTACTGACGCGCTTGTACGATCCGACCGAAGGACAGATTCTTCTGGATGGCAAGGATTTGCGCGAGTACGACTTGGAGAGCTTGTGGCAGGAAATCGGCGTGATCTTTCAGGACTTTATGCGCTATGAGATGACGGCTTCGGCCAACATCGCTGTGGGCCGCATCGAGGAACGCAACAATCCGTTCCAGATTCGCGCGGCCGCCAACAAGAGCCTCGCGGAACAGGCAATTCGGCGGCTGCCCAAAGGCTTCGATCAAGTTCTCGGCTCACGTTTTGAAGGGGCTGTGGATCTCTCCGGCGGCGAATGGCAGAAGATCGCGATTGCCCGCGCTTACTTGCGCGACGCGCAGCTGCTGATTCTGGACGAGCCCACGGCGGCGCTCGATGCCCGTTCCGAGCACGAAGTTTTTCAGCGCTTTTCGGAATTGACCGAAGGCAAGATGTCGCTGCTGATCTCGCATCGCTTCTCCACCGTGAAGATGTCGAACCGCATTTTGGTCCTGAAAGACGGAGAGATTGCCGAGCAGGGCCAGCACGACCAGCTGCTCAAAATGGGCGGGCATTACGCGGGGATGTTTGAATTGCAGGCCGCGAACTACCGCTAATCTTTGCGAGAGCTGATCTTTACCGCACGCGCTGCGCGGTCGAATCGACTATTGCGAAGCATCGCGCCCCCGCTTCCCTGCCCTAATTTCTTATGGCGTCGGACGCGGGTGCATGCCGACAAGTTCCTGCGGTGCCAGCGGCTGATAGGATTTGAATCCCGCGCGTTCCATGCCCCGTTGCGCCTCCGGATTTTTCATGAAAGTGTCCCACACAAACGAAGTTCGCGCGTTTTCCGCCATCACCATCGTAATTCCGGAATCTATACCGACCACGTCGCTGTCGTACCAGTTTGTCAGCGGATTGAACGCGTCCACGAATCCGTAGCGACTCCACGTGCCGGCGCCGTAGCGATTGTCAATGTTGCGCAGCACACGCATCGTCGGGCCCGGCATGAACGGAAGCGAACCTGCAGCGGCGCACGGAACGATGGTGCCATCAATCGGGCCGGTTTCTGGCGGCCCGCCCCAGACTCGGTATCCGTTGATGGAGTCGGACGCGGTGATGCCCCACAGATCGTCGCTGTAATCGGGGAACTTGTTTGCCAGACTCAAACAAAATCGCCGGTGCACATCCGTCGCCAGGATCGAATTCTGAAAATAGTCCGCGTAGAGGTCGCGCTTGCCGCGAAAATCGAACCAGGCCTGCGAATATTGATGGACGAATAATGGCGCGTAGGAGCCGATGAACTTGATGCCGTCGAATTCAAAGATCGTGCGCTTCCAGGCGTCCCAGGTGGCGGGCGCCAGCGCGTGGGACGTCGAACCCAAACCCAGCAGGTACATCATCATCATCTCGCTGTAGCTGTCCCAGCGATACTGCAGGAACCCAGTTTCCGGGCTCCAGCCGTGCGGCAGGATGCGGGTATCTTCGGAGAGCCAGTTCCAGTCCACGCGATTGAAGATTTCGTGCGCCAACTCGCTGATTTCTGAATGCTCGAAATGTGCGCGGCAAGTGAGAATTCCACAGAGCAGTATGGCTGTGTCAATCGAGGAAAACTCGGACTGCCACAGACGCTCGCCGGTATTGATGTTGGCCCAGTGGTAGAAAAAGCCGCGCTGGGTGGGCAACTTCTTCCACAAGAACCTCAGGGTATTAATCACGCGTTCTCGGGCAAGCGTGAAGGAGACGTATCCGCGCTTTTCGCCGATGCATAGTGCCGTCAGGCCGAAGCCCGTGGCCGCGATGCTGCCCACCACGCCGCTATCGGAGGAGCGCACGTTGCAACGGTCCTTCACCATTCCGGTACTAGGATTTGTCTGGTCCCAGAAAAACTGAAAGATCGCTTTTTCAAGTTCCTCGAGGAAGGAGTCATCTCTGGGGGACAGGTAGCTGGGAGCCGGAAGCTGCGTTGACAACGGCGCTTGCTGGTTTGGAACTGGATGCTGGTGGGAAACCGAGTGCTGCGGCGAAGACCCTGCGCCGATCGGAAGCGCGCAGGCGGATAGCGCCGCCAATTCCCGCAGCCACTCGCGGCGCGACAGTTCTCGTGGTCTCAAAATGTCCCTAGTCGGCACAATTTATGTTAGACGAACCCGGCAGCGAATGTAACTGCGGATGAAATCAGGCTAATGACTGTTTCGACGATTGTAGCGGCTCCCTTGGGCAGCTTGTTGTTCGGTCTCCACGCTCATCCTAATACAATCCGCACCTGATGCACCGCGCCGTCGTCAAGCAGGTGAATCAGGGCGGAGCCGGCCAGCAGTTTTCCGTCGAGTTCGGTGAGTGCCACACCGCGCGCGACGCCGGAGGGGTTCTCCACGGTGATCTTGTAAGTCGACGAGTGATAACGGAACTCCACGCTGTATCCTGGCCAGTTGCGCGGTATGCAGGGATCGATCAAAAGCGAAGTTCCGCGCACCCGGAAACCTAGTATTTTTTCCATTCCCGCGCGATACAGCCATCCTGCCGAACCGGTGTACCAGGTCCATCCGCCGCGGCCGATGTGCGGCGCTTCCGCGTAGATGTCGCCTGCGACGACGTAAGGCTCAACTTTGTAACGCTGCACGTTGGCGCGCGAATCGGCGCGGTTGATGGGATTCATCATGCGGAATAGCTCGACGGCCTTATCGCCGTCGCCCAGCTCCGCGAACGCAATCAACGTCCATGTGGAGGCGTGGGTGTACTGTCCGCCGTTTTCACGAATGCCTGGCAAGTAGCCCTTGATGTAGCCAGGATCATGATCGGGGTGCTCGAATGGCGGAGTGAGCAGCAGGATCAGCCCATCGGGGCGGCGGATGAGTTGCTGGTCCACGGCCGCCATGGCACGCACGCCGCGACCCGGTTCGGCGGCGCCGCTCAGGATGGCCCAGGACTGCGCAATAGCGTCGATGCGACATTCAGTGTTCTGCGCGGAGCCCAGCGGCGTACCATCGTCGAAATACGCGCGGCGGTACCAGTCGCCATCCCAGCCATCTCGTTCCAATGCGGCCTTGAGGCTGCTGACGTGTAGGCGCCAGGATTCAGCGCGCTGGTGTTCGCCGCGCCCATCGGCTAGTTTTGCGAAATCCCGCAAGACGGCTTGCAGGAACCAGCCGAGCCAGATGCTTTCGCCTTTCCCGTCCTGGCCCACGCGGTTCATTCCGTCATTCCAATCACCGGTACCCATCAGCGGCAGGCCGTGACTGCCGACGCCCAGGCTGCGGTCTATGGCGCGCGCGCAGTGTTCGAAAAGCGTGGCGCGAGTTTCCGAGACGCGCGGCTGAAAATAGGATTCTTTCTGGCCTGCCGCGAGCAAATCGCCCTCGATAAACGGTATCGACTCCTCGAGCACGGTCATGTCGCCGGTGACTTCGATGAACTGGGCCACGGCGTAGGGCAGCCACAGCAGATCGTCAGACATGCGGGTGCGAATGCCGCGGCCCGACGGCGGATGCCACCAGTGCTGGACGTCGCCTTCCGGGAATTGGTGCGCGGCCGCGCGCAGCAATTGTTCGCGGGCCACTCCGCGTTTCGAAATGCTCAGCGCCATCACATCTTGCAGTTGGTCGCGGAATCCATAGGCGCCGCTCACCTGATAAAACCCCGCGCGGGCCCACACGCGGCAGGAAAGGGTTTGATAAAGAAGCCAGCGATTCAGGAGCACGTCCATGCTGGGATCGGGAGTGGAGACTTTCACGGTGTCCAGGATTTCGTCCCAGCGGCGCGTGACTTCACCGAAAACTTTATCCAGATCGGCGGTGCGGTAACGCATTAGCAAGTCGCGGGCCTGATCTCTGTTTTCGGTTTCGCCCAGGAAAAATACGATTTCGGCGCGCGCGCCAGGCCGCAGCTCGACTGTGGTCTGCAACGCGGCGCAAGGATCCAGGCCCGGACCCACTTTGCCAGAGAGCGGAACGCCGCGCTCCAGCGCCGCAGGGCGATCCGCGGTGCCATTGCGTCCGAAAAATTCCGTGCGGTCGCCGGTGAAGGAGGTTTGCTGCCCGCGCAAATCAGCGAAGGCAATACGGCCACCGAACTCGCCGCTCCAGGCACTGCGCGCGAGGATGGCCTTCGACTGCGGCTCCACTTCCGTGATGATGTAGGGCGCGGTGGCACTACGAGAGCTGCCTAGCACCCAATCGGCATAGGCTGTGACGGAAAGTCTGCGCACGCGATCTGAATCGTTGCGCAAGGTGAGCCGTGAGATTTTTATGGGATCTTCGGTGGGAACAAATTGCAAGAGTTCCAGGGCAATGCCGCGCGAACCGTGCAGGAAACGGCTGTAGCCTTGGCCGTGACGCGCTTGATAGCCCGCGGTTTCGTCTCTGACCGGGAGCGCGGTAGGCGTCCATATTTCGCCGGTGGCTTCGTCGCGAACGTAGATTGCTTCTCCGGGAGTGTCGAAAATATGGTCGTTCGACCACGGCGTGAGCTGGTTTTCATGGCTATTAAGCGACCAGGTGAAGCCCGATCCGGATTCCGAGACCAGAAATCCGAAAGAGGGATTGGCGATAACGTTGACCCACGGTTCGGGCGTGCGCAAACCTTCGTTGAGAGATATGACATATTCACGGCCGCGATCCGCAAAACCGCCCAGGCCGTTAAAGAATTGCAAAGTTTGCTGCGGCAAGCGCGCGTCCGGAGATTTAGCGGCGCGCGCGGCACGTGCCAGAGTACGCTCTACCGGTTCCGGGTATTGCGAGCGTACGATCTGCTCGGCCAGGGTGCCACGGCGGCTCAGCAGCACAGCGCGCGCCACGGCTTGCAGCTGCGTGCGCGCCTCCGGCGTGAGGAGATCGCCACGCAGCAGGAATATTTTCCCGCTTACGCCGCCGGAATCGGGAGAAAGACGCAGCTGGCTCCCGCGCACCAAGGCTTCCAATGAATCTTGCAGCTCCTGCACGTAGGAAGCGGCTTTTTCGTTGATGATGACGACGTCCGCCGACAACTGCTTCATGCGCCAGTATTCGTGCGCGCGCAACATTTGTCGGATGATGTCCACGTCGTCGGGATCGTCAATCCGCGCGAGAATTATCGGCAGATCACCGGAAATTCCCTGTGCCCACAGCGTGGAAATATCCAGCGAACTGCGAGCCAGCACGTCGGCGGTGGGGCGCAGCGATGGATCCACATACAGGACGGCGTTTGCGAGGCGCTGGAACAGCAGCGCTTCTTCAGAAGTAATGCCCAGGTGATGCAGCTGCACCTGCGCCTGCGTCCAGGCCAGCGTGTGCGTGCGTTCAAAGGTGCGGGCATCGCGATATTTGTCGGCGAGATCCAGCACCTCTTCGCGCGTGCCCGCGGCAATGGTGGAAAAAATCAAATGGACCGTACCGCCCGGGGGCACGCGCACCGTGCGGCGCAAGCTCAGGATCGGATCGAGCACCGAACCAACTGTGTTGGAGAGTGGTCGGCCATCCATCACCGATACGGGATCCCGCAGATTGCGGGCGCGGCCCACGAAGCGCGCGCGATCCGTTTCAAACTGCAATTCGCCGACGGTTTCGGCGTCCGTGACCAGCACATGGGCGACCCACACTGCGGTCTCGTCTTCAGAGCGCTTCCGGCGCGTGGCTATCAGCGCGCTCACGTCCGGCACGAATTCGGTTTCCACGAACAGTTTCGCGAAAGCCGGATGAGCGACGTCTGCTGCTTGCGGCGTGAGCGAGAGCTCCGCGTAGGAAGTGACCTGAATATCGCGCGCGCGAATGCCGACGTTGCTCAGCGAAATGCGGCGGACTTCCGCATCGTCTTCGGAGGAAACGACCACTTCCAGAGCTGTGGTGAGCGAGCGGTCGCGGCGAACGATCTCGGCATGATCCTCGAAGAAAATGGCTTCGTACTCATCGGCTTCAATTCCAGCAGGCTGAAATCCGGCGGACCAGACGTTCCCTGATTGTTCGTCGCGCAGAAAGATGTACTGGCCCCAGTTATCGAAGGTGAGGTCTTCGCGCCAGCGCGTGATGGCCAGATCGCGCCAGCGGCTGTAGCCCGAGCCGGCGGAGGTGAGCATCACGGAATAGCGTCCGTTAGAGAGCAACTGCGTGCGCGGAGTCGCATCGTGCGGCGTGCTGAAGCGGCGCACCAGCGGAGGAACCAGCTCGCGAACTTTGGATGCAGCGGTGACTTCTTCGGCGCGTGGGCGCGCGACCAGCACGTCGCGTGGAGTGCGTTCCTGTAATAGCAGCTCCGTGGCACGGACAATCGGTTCTGCATGGAAACGATCGCGCATCACGCCTGCATTCAGCACGTCTGCCAAGGCGACAATGGACATGCCCTGGTGATGGGCCATGAAAGCGCGGATCACCGCCACGTCTTTACCTTCCGGCAGACGGCTGCTGGTGTAATCGAGCGACTCGTAGAATCCGTAGCTTCCCGCAGCCCCCGCGCGCGCCAGCCTGGCAAAATTCTGTACGGCAGCTGCTGGATCGATCATCGCTGCGAGCGCCGTGGCGTAAGGCGCGATTACTAAGTCTTCACTGAGCCCGCGCTTCAGCCCCAGGCCAGGAACACCAAATCCCGAATACTGATAGGTGAAATCCATGTCGCGAGCATTGAAGGCCGATTCAGAGATTCCCCAGGGAACGCTGCGCTCTTCTCCGTATTCGATTTGCCGCACCACTACTTGCTCGTAGGTCTGGCTCAACATGCTGTTCGCTGGTGAACGCATCACCAGCGCGGGCATCAGATATTCAAACATTGAGCCTGACCAGGAAATCAGGGCCAAACCGCGGCCCACCGGAGTGAGCGCGCGTCCCAGACGGAACCAATGCGACGCGGGCACATCGCCCTTGGCGATGGCGATGAAGCTGGCGAGCCGCGCTTCGGAAGCCAGCAGGTCGTAGCAATTGCCGTCGAGCGTTCCGTCGGTACCGCGAAAACCGATCGAGAAGAGCTTGCGCGAATTATCGAACAGGAAGGTGAAGTCCATGGCGTCGAACAAGCTCTGGGACGAGTGCGCGATGTTGACCAAGCGGCGGGTCAGAGCTGATGCATCCCGCGCGGAACCGTCTAGTGCCAGTGTGAGAGCGTCGATACGTCGCAGAATTTCGCGATTCGTGACGGAATCCGTGGCAAGCCTTGCGCGCAGCGTCGCCAATTCGCGCACCGCGGACTCACAGCAATCCGGAACATCCACCAGCGCGGGCATGCGGCGGAAAAAAGGTTCGATGGCCACCCAGTCCGGCGCTCGCTCCTGGGGACGTTCCGCTATGGCCAGCACTTCGCTGGGCTCCAGACGCAGCCAAGGGATCATGATGCGCGCGTCGCGCGCGTGGCTTTCCAGCCCAGCCCGGGCAGCATCGGCCCAGACGCGCAATTCAGAGTCAGCTGGGGCGCCCAACTCCTGCGCCAGAGCCTGCGCGATGTCGGCAACCGTTTGGGCGTGCTCCTGAATCTCCAGAAAACGCGCAGCCCAGTCTCGAGCGCTGCCGGGAACCGGCTCGAGCAAGGCAGCCAGCGAATCCAGCGCGTTGGCCAGCTGCTTCCGCGTTACGATGTGCGTGCGTTGCGTATCGGCGATGTCTTCCAGCGCCTCGCGCAAAAGTTGAAGCGCATCTGCAACTCCAATAAACGGTCGGGACGCGGCGAACGGCTCCTGAATGATTTCGCGGCAGCCGTTTCCAAGAACGAGGAGATTGGCGGCGAGGTTCCCGCTGTCAACGCTGGAGACATACTTGGGATCGAGCGGAACCAGGCGGCGCGTGTCGTACCAATTATAAAAATGGCCGCGATACAGCTCCAGTTGACCCAGGGTTTGCATTGTCGCTTCCAGCCGGTCTGCGGCCTCCTGCACCCCCAGCCACCCCATGTCTCGCGCCGCGAGCGTCGAGAGCAGATAAAGTCCGATGTTGGTCGGAGAAGTCCGGTGGGCCACCACGGGCTTGGGATCTTCCTGAAAATTATCCGGCGGTAGGAAACGGTCGTCAGCGGTGACAAATTTTTCGAAAAACCGCCAAGTGCGCCGCGCAATGGAGCGCAGCGCCTTGGCGTCGGCCGCGGAAATTGGCTCGACATCCTCGAGCGGAGGTGGAACGCTGATCCAGTGCGCCACGGCGGGCGCAGCAATCCACAGCGCGGCAAATGGAATCGCGGCCCACAGTGCCTGCGGCCGCGCAACTGCCACGGTCAAGAGCACGGCGCAGGCCACTAGAACGCTCGCCACCATGCGGCCGTATGTGGCCAACAGCTTCAGGTCCACGGCGTGTCTGGCCTGCGCCGCCGTAACCCACTGCAGCAGATTCCTGCGCGTGAAGAGCAAACGGACCAGCGTGCGGCCGATCGCGTCGGTCATCAGCCACGCTTGGTACGCAATAAAGGTGACCGTCAAACCGATTTGCGAGGCGCCCAGCGACAGGTCGGATAGGACATCACGGAAATGGCTGCGTTTGGAAGTGCCGCTCAGCCGCGCATTCAAACCAACGAAAAAAGGGATTAACGATGGAATGGCGATGGTGGCCAGAACGAAGCGAGTCCACATCCACGGCGATACTTGCGGTATCAGCCAGCCCGCGACCATCAGCAGCAGCATGCACGGTGCTGAAAGCGTCCGGCGCAGATTGTCGAGCATCTTCCAGCGGCTGATCGCGGGAATCGAAACTTTGCGGCGTTCTTCCTTGGAGAGGCCTCCATGCCCGAAAATCCACGGCAGCAATTGCCAGTCTCCGCGAGCCCAGCGATGCTGCCGCGCCGCCGCCACTTCGTAGTGCGATGGAAATTCATCGAAGAGTTCGATATCGCTGGCGAGCGCGGCGTGCGCGAAAATGCCCTCGAACAAATCGTGGCTCAGTAGAGTGTTTTCCTTAGTCTTACCGGCCATCGCCTCTTCAAATGCGTCGAGATCGTAAATTCCCTTCCCGGTGTATGATCCCTCGTGAAACAGGTCTTGATAGACATCGGAAACTGCCGCCGAGTACGGGTCAATTCCACTGGGTCCGGAGAAAATTCGCTGGAAAAGCGAGCCTTCGCGATCCGTGGGAAGTGACGGCGTTACGCGTGGCTGGACAACGCCGTATCCGTCTACTACGCGGCCTAGTTCGGCGCTGAATTGCGGCCGGTTCAACGGGTGCGCCATCGTGCCCACCAGGCGCGCCGCAGTACCACGAGAAAGCCGCGTGTCCGCATCTAGCGTGATTACATAGCGCACGCCGGGAATGGATTCCGGGGCACGGTCCGCGACGGGAATGAAATTGGTCTGCGTGGAGCCGCGCAGCAGTTGGTTCAGTTCGTGCAGCTTGCCGCGCTTGCGTTCCCATCCCATCCATTTCTGTTCGCGTTCGTTCCAGGTGCGTTTACGGTGGAAAAGAAAGAATCGCGCGCCGCCGCCCGGGGCCGGGCCATGCGCTTTGTTCAGGCCGGCGATTCCGCTCGCCGCCGCCGCGAGCAGTTCATCATCTCCAGGCAAGGATTCCGTGACGGCGTCCACCCAATCGGTCAGCAGTGCAAAACGCAAGTCGCCGTCAATGTTTGCGAGGTAGTGGATCTCCAGGCGCTCCACCTGTTCCTTGATCGCGTCCCGCGAGGTCAAAAGAGTGGGAACCACGATAATGGTGCGCAAATCCTGTGGAACCCCGTCGCGCAATTCGAGGCGAGCCAGAGTGCGTGGGCCGAATAAATCCGCCACCACGCGATTGATCAGCGCAATGGCTAAATCGGAAGCGGGCACTGAAGCCAGCAAGGCAAACAGCACCAGGATGGGTGCGCTCACGTGCAATTCGCGGGCGTGCGCCAGGGGCAGCGCTAAAATCAGCGCGGTCATTAAGGCGATGGTGCCGAGGTAGCCCGGAACGGCATGGCGAACGTATACGCGCAGCACGCCGCGCCGCCACGCTACCTGAAATCCGAGTTCGCGCTCGAACTCCAGCCGCCCGCGCGAGATCAGGTAGTAGCCAGGGTCGGCCTTGCGCTCATCGGGCGGATGCCCATCTCCGTGAAGTTCTGCACGCGAGCGCTTGGCGCGTTGCACGGCGCGCTGGGCAACTTCGATTTCGCTGTGCGCCGAGCCTCGCGAAAGATCTTCGATCGCGTGGCGGTAGTAGTCGCGCGTGGCGAAATCCATTTCGCCGAAATTGCTGCCGCTGCGCAGCACTTCATCCACCAGGCTGACGCTTTCGAAAAATTCCTCCCAGTCGAATGCCGAGGTGAGCCGCATGCTGGTGATGATGTTGCGCACCGTCACGCTCATGGCGGCCTGCTCTTGATGCTCGGCACGGACGATTTCATCCGCTGTGGTTCCCTGCGCGGCGAGACGCTCGTCGAGCCACACCAAAATCGGGCCAACTTTTGGATCGAGGTCGCGCAGGCGTTGTACCAACTGCACTGCAAACGAGCGCTCCAGCGGCTTATTTTCGAAGCGGCGCAGCACAGACGCCGGTGAGACGGCCGTCTGGCCGGCGGTTCCGAGCACGCGATCGGCGAGGATGTCGGCTTCCACGCGCGCGTTGCGGCTGCGCACGATGCGCTCGGCAACGCGCCGCAGATTTTCCACCAGCACGATGCGCAGCGTGATGGCTACGGCCCAGAGTTCCCCGATGGTCAACGGCTGCACGCGCTGGTAGGCGCTGACGAAGCGGCGCAGGACTTCGGGATCGAAGCGGCTATCGTTGTGCGCGACGAACGCCCAGGCGACGCCGAACACGCGCGGAAAACCTTCCAGGTGACCGGAAGCGAGCTTGGGCAATTTGCGGTAAAAGCCGGGAGGAAGATCGTCGCGAATTTCGCGCAGCTGCTCCTCGACGATGTAGAAATTATCTACGAACCATTCCGCTGCGGGAGTGATGGCTTGTTCATGCTGAATGGCGCGCGCGGTGGCGCGGTAATATTCCAGCAGAACGCGGCCATTCTCCAGCACGCGAGGGATCAGCGGCCGCCCTTCCTCGGGATCGGTGACAACGAGCTGTGCTGCCGCCAGGCTTTCCGCGTGCTGCTCCAAGCGCTCGACGCTGAAAAGTTCGGCGCGAATGGTCTCCTCTGGCTCGGTGAAAATCGGCGGGGGCGGTTGGGCAGGCTTTGCCATCTTCTAGCTTTGATTCTCCATTCGATTCTGCGTGCACTGCCAGAAATTCGCGACCTGCGCGTTCCGGCCGGCAGAATGAAGCAGCAAGTCCGGCGGCCATCGGGAGGGAGCAGCCACAAGACACGCGCGTCGCAATGCTGCGCGATTGAATTTTACAGGACGACGCCGGCAATAGAACGATAAATCGCGGTGCATCCGGCAAAGCAAGTATGAGCGTGATAGAAGTTGCGCGGAAGTAATGCAGGGATTCACCGATTTACAATTGAATTGAAAACTGCCTGACGGGGCGCACGCGCTAATTACGGGTTCAATCAGGATCCGCCGCAACAGCGGCGCGCAAAGAAGTGGTGAGCCGGGGAGGACTCGAACCTCCAACCCGCTGCTTAAGAGGCAGCTGCTCTACCATTGAGCTACCGGCCCACTGAAAAAATTGTA
>Ga0209655_10000052_pt1 | contig 39597 bp, 36 predicted proteins | sample BogFormECP03_OM2_FD_188236 | JGI IMG/M metagenome (GOLD analysis project Ga0209655, IMG submission 188236) | Bog forest soil microbial communities from Calvert Island, British Columbia, Canada - ECP03_OM2 (SPAdes) (version 2) | ecosystem: Environmental > Aquatic > Freshwater > Wetlands > Bog ...
GCCGCCGGGTCCACCGGGTCCCGAGCCACCCGGTCCTCCGGGTCCACCCGGTCCCGAGCCACCCGGTCCGCCGGGACCGCTAGGTCCGCCGGGTCGGCCCGGTCCGGGCCCACCCGGGTTATTAACTGCGGGTGGACGCTGGACGATAGTAGGTCCGTTATTGATAGTCGGCGGTGTTGACACCGAGCCGTGGCACGCGTTCCAGTCCCAGTTTGTGCCCCACGACGGGTCCCAAAAATCCCCTGGGCACCAATTCGGTATGGGTTGCGCGTGAGCTTCGGTTACGGCGCCTATACCGGCGAAGCCAAAGCCGGCGGCCACTACTGCTGTTGCGGCAAAGCAGCTTGCGAACTTGTTCATGGCGCTATCGATACCGGGGCAAGCTATGCGCCCACCCAGCGGATCCTTGCGCTCAGATGAGCAATTGCCGGTGTTGTTCATCCGGTCATGCTGCAGCAGGCCGCCTTATGTCTGGCAGGTTTGGCACCAAAAGACGTTTCGGCCTTCCAGTTCGGCAGTGCGGATCGTGGTCCCGCACACCCGGCACGGGTCCCCGGCGCGCCGGTACACGTAAGTGCGCGGCCGGCCGGGGCCGTAAGACGGTGCACCGTGGTCATGCTCGGGGCGGACCACAATGATCTTGCCGCGCCGCAAACCGATCTTCATCAAGTCCACCAAGTCGATCCATGCGGCGGCGAACTCGGCTTCACCAATGGCACGGCCGGCCCGGTACGGGTCGATGCCATGGCGGAACAGCAGCTCGTTCCGGTAGACGTTGCCGACGCCGGCGATGATCGTCTGGTCCATCAGCAGCGCACCGATTGTCCTGCGCGACTTGGTGATTTGTGCCCACGGCCACGCCGGGTCGGCGTCGCGACGAAGCGGGTCAGGCCCGAGCCGAGACACCACGTCGGCGACTTGCGCGTCGTCGAGAAGCTCGCAGACCGTCGGGCCACGCAAGTCGGTCCCATATTCGGCGCCGACCATCCGCATCCGCACCTGCCCGACGGGAGCCGGCATCGCCTCATCGGGCGGCCGTGCCCATTCGGTGAAGGTTCCGTACAGCCCGAGATGTACATGCACGGTCGAGCCGCCGACGTAATGGTGGAACAAATGCTTACCCCACGCGCTCGCGCGTCGCAGCACCTGACCATCGACCGCGGATGCCGCCGCAGCGAACCGACCCTGCGGACTCGAGACCGCCACTGCCGCACCGGCATATCGACGCTGGTGCAGCCGGGCCAGTCGATGCAGGGTATGCCCTTCGGGCACGCCTGGTCTTAACTCGCCGCGCCGGGTACCGGCGGGGCCTGATGCGTGCGTTCGTATTCGGCCAGGATGTCGATACGCCGTTGGTGCCGTTCAGCTTTCGACCACGGTGTGGTCAGGAAGGCATCGACGAAGGACAACGCCTCCTCGACGGTATGCATGCGGCCGCCGATTCCGATCAGCTGCGCGTTGTTGTGCTGCCGTGCCAACGACGCCGTCTCGACGCTCCATGCCAGCGCGCAGCGGGCGCCCGGCACCTTGTTTGCCGCGATCTGCTCCCCGTTGCCCGATCCGCCGAGCACGATGCCCAGGCTGTCGGGGTCGGCCACCGTGCGCCTGGCCGCGTCGATGCAAAACGCTGGGTAATCGTCTTCGGGGTCATAGCTGAAGGCCCCGCAGTCGATCGGCTCGTGCCCGGTTTTCTTCAGGTGGTCGATGATCTGCTGTTTGAGCTCGAATCCGGCATGGTCAGAACCGAGGTACACGCGCATGCCCGCAATCCTTACCTGCCGGTGCTCGGCGACGCAATGCGGGGCCGCCCGACCGGTCTAGTCGAATTCGGGCTTCTCGGTACGGCTCCGCTTGAGCTCCCAGAAGTGGGGGTAGGCCGCGAAGGTCACCGAGGCGTCCCACAGCTTGCCGGCCTCCTCGCCGCGCGGAATCTTGGACAGCACCGGGCCGAAGAACGCCACACCGTTGACGTGGATGGTCGGTGTGCCGACATCGTCACCGACGGCGTCCATCCCGGCGTGATGGCTCTTGCGCAGGGCGTCGTCATAGGCGTCGGTGGTGGCGGCATCGGCCAGTTCAGGGGGCAAACCCACCTCGGCGAGGGACTGCTTGATGACGTCGTCCAGGTCTTTGTTGTCCTGGTTGTGGATGCGGGTGCCCATCGCGGTGTAAAGCGGTGCGAGCACCTCAGCGCCGTGGGCTTGCTCGGCGGCAATCGCCACCCGGACCGGGCCGAATGCCTTCGCCAACCGTTCGCGGTATTCGTCGGGAAGTCCCTCGCGGTTCTCGTTGAGCACCGCCAGGCTCATAACCCGGAAATTCACCTCGATGTCGCGGACCTTTTCCACCTCCAGGATCCAGCGTGAGGTGATCCAGGCCCACGGGCAGAGTGGATCGAACCAAAAATCGGCAACTGACTTCTCAGGCATGGGAATCCTCTCCTCGACGGCCGGCTAACCGTCCAGCACAACCCTAGCCGCGGCGCTCCTGTTCCCGTCGCCGGCACTGATTGCCCGGCCAGCAAGCGACGGGTATCACCTGCCGCTTAAGTTGGACACGTGGCCTTACCGAACCTCACCCGCGACCAAGCCGCCGAACGCGCCGCGCTGATCACCGTCGACAGTTACCGGATCGACCTCGACCTCACCGACGGCAACGGTGGGCCGGGTGAACGGGTCTTCCGGTCGATCACCACCGTGGAGTTCGCTGCGCTCCCCGGCGCCGACACCGTCATCGACATCGCCGCCGACAAGATTCACCGCGCCACCCTCAACGGCCGCGAGCTGGACGTGTCCGGTTACGACGAGTCGATCGGTATCGAGCTGACCGGTCTGGCGCAGCGCAACGTCGTCGTGGTCGACGCAGACTGTCGCTACTCGAACACCGGGGAGGGCCTGCACCGCTTCGTCGACCCGGTCGACAGCGAGGTGTATTTGTACTCGCAGTTCGAAACCGCCGACGCCAAGCGGATGTTCGCCTGCTTCGACCAGCCCGACCTCAAAGCGGTGTTCCACGTTTCGGTCACCGCACCGCAGCACTGGCAGGTCGTCTGCAACGGTGCCGCGGCGAGCGTCGACGGCGGCGTACACATGTTTGCCACCACACCGCGGATGAGCACCTACCTGGTGGCGCTGGTCGCTGGCCCGTATGCGCGCTGGGATGACAGCTACAGCGATGAACACGGCGAGATTCCGCTGGGTATCTTCTGTCGGGCCACGCTCGCCGAATTCATGGATGCCGAGCGGCTGTTCACCCAGACCAAGCAAGGATTTAGCTTCTATCACAAGAACTTTGGCGTGCCGTACGCATTCGGCAAATACGACCAGCTGTTCGTCCCGGAGTTCAACGCCGGCGCGATGGAGAACGCCGGCGCCGTGACGTTCCTGGAGGACTACGTCTTCCGCAGCAAGGTCACGCGCGCGTCGTACGAGCGCCGCGCCGAAACCGTGCTGCACGAGATGGCTCACATGTGGTTCGGCGACCTGGTCACCATGCGGTGGTGGGACGACCTGTGGCTCAATGAGTCGTTCGCCACGTTTGCCTCGGTGCTGTGCCAAAGCGAGGCAACCGAATTCGCTGAAGCCTGGACGACGTTCGCCAACGCCGAAAAGTCGTGGGCCTACCGCCAAGACCAACTACCGTCGACGCATCCGGTGGCAGCCGATATTCCGGACTTGGCCGCCGTCGAGGTCAACTTCGACGGCATCACCTACGCCAAAGGTGCCAGCGTGCTCAAGCAACTGGTGGCCTATGTCGGCCTCGAGCACTTTCTGGCCGGCCTGCGCGACTATTTCCGCGCGCACGCGTTCAGCAACGCCACGTTTGACGATCTACTGTCCGCGCTCGAAACAGCCTCTGGCCGTGACTTGTCCGACTGGGGCCGACAGTGGCTGAAGACGACCGGCCTGAACACGCTGCGCGCGGATTTCGACGTCGACACCGACGGGCGGTTCACCCGGTTCGCGGTGGCGCAGAGCGGCGCTGCACCAGGTGCGGGCGAGACACGCGTACACCGGCTCGCGGTAGGGATTTACGACGACGATGGCAGCGGCAAGCTGGTACGGATCCACCGTGAAGAGCTCGACATCAGCGGTGAAAGCACGGAAGTGCCTGCCCTGGTTGGTATTTCGCGAGGTCGGTTGGTGTTGGTGAACGACGACGACCTGACCTACTGCTCGCTTCGGCTCGATCCTGAGTCTCTGCAGACTGCGCTGGAACGCATCGCCGACATCGCCGAGCCGCTGCCGCGCACTCTGGTGTGGTCGGCGGCGTGGGAGATGACCCGCGACGCCGAGTTGCGCGCCCGCGACTTCGTGTCACTGGTCTCCGGCGGCGTTCATGCCGAGACGGAAGTCGGTGTGGCGCAGCGGCTGCTGTTGCAGGCGCAGACAGCGCTGGGTTCGTACAGTGACCCAGACTGGGCCCGTTCAGAGGGCTGGCCGGCGTTTGCTGACCGGCTGCTGGAGCTGGCCCGGGGCGCACAGGCCGGCTCTGACCATCAGCTGGCCTTCGTCAACGCACTGTGCTCATCGGTGCTGTCGACCCGGCATGTCGTGGTGCTGGCCGACCTGCTCGACCACGACCCCGCCGACTTGGGAATGACCGGCCTGTCGATCGACACCGATCTGCGTTGGCGCATCGTCACTGCGCTGGCCGCTGCCGGCGACATCGACGCCGACGGCCCGGAGACGCCGTTCATCGATGCCGAGGTCCAGCGCGACCCGACAGCTGCTGGCAGGCGGCAGGCCGCGCAAGCCGCGGCGGCGCGGCCGCAGTTGGCCGTCAAGGAGAAAGCGTGGAGCCAGGTGATCGAGGACGACACGCTGCCCAACATCACCGCCCGCTCGATCATCGGCGGTTTCGTCGAGCCCGGCCAGGCCGAGCTGCTCAAGCCGTTCACCGAGCGCTACTTCGCGGCGATCCGCGGCGTGTGGCAACGCCGCTCGAGTGAGGTCGCGCAGACGGTGGTGATCGGTCTGTACCCGTCGCTGGACATCAGCGACGACGGCATCGCCGCCGCTGACCGGTTCCTTGCCGACCCGGAGCTACCTCCGGCGCTGCGCCGCCTGGTGCTCGAGGGCCGCGCCGGTATCGAGCGGTCGCTGCGGGCGCGTCGGTTCGACGGTGGCGCGGCGGCCTGAAGCCGAACAGCGCTAGGCCGGCGAGATGCCGGCGCTGGTCACCCGAATCGCGCTGACCAGACCGTCGATGAGTTCGCCGTCCTTCAGCGCCGACGCCGCGGCGGCCACGCCGAGGGGCGCGGACGACTCGACGCCCCGGCCGCGGACCTCCGAGCCATAGGCCACCTCGATCGCGTGCTGGTCCGGTGAGACGGCGATCAGCACTGCGTTGTTCGGCGTCGGCACCTTGCCCAGGATCTCGCGTGCTCGCGCCGCGGTGTCGCCGCCCAGATCGCCGATGTAAACGGCGAACCGTGCACCCGCGGCCCGCGACCCGTAGGTCAGCGCGTCGTCCAGGATGACCAGGTCGCTGATCGGAAACGGGTAGTGCACCGAGGCCTCTCCGGGTTCGGTGACCCCGGAGATCCGCCCGCTGGTGGTGATTACCGAGCCGTTGGGCAGCTCGGCGGGCTGGATGGTTGCGACTTCACCACTTGCCACTTGCGCCACCTCCCACGCTGACTTCCGATGTGCCGTACCCGGCATGCGTTCCGTGACCGAAGACCTCGTCGGTGGCCGCCCACAGGATCGGCGGATGCCCCCATGGCTCGGACATCTTGTAGGTCGCCGGGTGCGGGCCCTTACGTGACCAGATCAGCGCGGACAGCACGATGACCAGCAGCAACGGGATGCCCACGAAGTAGGCGTGGATTTCCATAGTGCTCACGACGCAAACCGTATCCCACCGCGGATCACTTCACCGGACTCAACCCCAATTGCCCGCCTTCTCAGCGCGCCGCTACGCCGCGCGCATCGTCGCCGGGCTACGCCGCGCCTTCGCCAAGGTATCGCGCCCACGCCGGGTCGAGTTCTTTGACCGTCGACAGCAGCCGCCAATGCTGGCCCTTCGGTGAGGTCGGCACCAACCGCAGCGACCAGCCGAGCTCGCTGAGCAATTTGTCACCTTTTCGGTGGTTGCAGGTCGAGCAGCACGCCACGCAGTTCTCCCAGGAATGATCGCCGCCGCGGCTGCGCGGCACCACATGGTCGACGGTGTCGGCCTTGGCCCCGCAGTAGGCACAACAGAATCGGTCACGGTGCATCAGTGCCGCCCGGGTCATCGGCACGCGAGCCCGGTATGGCACCCGGACGTAAGTCCGCAGCCGGATCACCGACGGCAACGCGATCGATCTGGTCGCCGAATGAATGACGGGCCCGGATGGGTCGTCATGCACAACCTCGGCTTTGCCGCAGATCAGCATGATGATCGCCCGCCGGACGGGCAACGCGGTCAATGGCTCGTAGGTCGAGTTCAGCAGCAACACACGCCGGCGATTCCAGATCGATCCGGTCTCATGCGCAACCGGCGAGTGGTCGACCCGGGGAACGCTGGAGACACTGTGCAGGCTTGGGCCGGTCACGGGCCCGGTTAGCCCTGCCGCGGCCCCTGAACTGCGGTGGCTGCGGCGCCTTTTACCCTGCGCCATACGTCCTCCGCCGACCAGTCCACCACGATTCGGCAGTGATCGCACGTCAAATTGGCCGGTGTTGGCTGGTCAATCCAGTGAACAGCCGGTGGCAAATTCCGCGACGACGGGTGACACGGCACCGGCCGTCGGTCCCGATGCCCCACAATGGAGGGCGATGGAACAAGTCGAACAATCCTTTTACGACGCTGTCGGTGGCGCAGACACCTTCCACGCGATCGTGTCGCGCTTTTACCAACTGGTCGCCGAAGACGAAATTCTGCGTCGCGTGTATCCGCTGGACGACCTGGCGGGCGCCGAGGAGCGGCTGCGGATGTTCCTCGAGCAGTACTGGGGCGGCCCGCGAACGTACTCCGATCAGCGTGGCCATCCCCGGTTGCGGATGCGGCACGTTCAATTCCAGATCGGCCCGTTCGAGCGCGACGCCTGGCTGCGGTGTATGCACACCGCGGTCGCATCGATCGACTCTGACACCCTCGACGACGCACATCGCAAGGAGTTGCTCGAATACCTGGAGATGGCCGCGCACTCTCTGGTGAATTCCGCGTTCTGATGAGCTCCCAACAACGTGAGCCGTGGTGGGCGCGCGCGGTGTTCTATCAGGTGTATCCACGGTCATTCGCCGACGGCGACGGGGACGGCATCGGCGACCTGGACGGTGTGGCGTCTCGGCTGGACTATCTGGACCGACTCGGCGTCGACGCAATCTGGTTCAGCCCGATCATGGTGTCTCCGATGGCCGACCACGGCTACGACGTGGCGGACCCACGGGACATCGATCCGTTGTTCGGCGACCTGGCCGCTTTTGAGCGACTGATCGGGTCGGCCCATGAGCGCGGCATCAAGATCACCATGGATTTGGTGCCCAACCACACCAGCTCTGAGCATCCCTGGTTTCAAGAGGCGCTGGCCGCCCAACCGGGCAGTGCCGCCCGGAACCGCTACATCTTCCGCGACGGTCGCGGAACCGGTGGGGCGGAGCCGCCTAACAACTGGCAGTCCGTGTTCGGTGGGCCGTCCTGGACTCGGATCGTCGAGCCGGACGGTAATCCGGGCCAGTGGTACTTGCACCTCTTCGACGTCGAACAGCCGGACCTCAACTGGGACAACCACGAGGTCTTCGACGACCTCGAGAAGACGTTGCGATTTTGGCTGGAGCGCGGCGTTGACGGCTTCCGCATCGACGTCGCACACGGGATGGCCAAACCGCCCGGCCTTCCGGACACCGATGTCGAAATGCGCCCGCGGATGCTCAGCGACGGCGATCCACGGTTCAATCATCCCAACGTGCATGAGATTCACCGCAACATCCGCACGGTCATGGACGACTATCCCGAGGCGGTAACCATCGGCGAGGTCTGGGTTTTCGACAACGCCAGTTGGGCTGAGTACTTGCGCGCCGACGAGCTGCACCTGGGTTTCAATTTCCGTATGGTGCGCGCCGAATTCGACATCGCCGACGTCCACGATGCAATCGAGAACACCCTAGCCGCGGCAGCGATTGAAAATGCCACTCCCACATGGACATTGGAAAACCACGATGTCGAACGTGGACCCAGCCGCTACGGCGGGGGCGCCGTCGGACTTGATCGAGCCCGGGCGCTGGCGATGGTGACACTCGCCCTGCCTGGCGCGGTGTTCCTCTACAACGGGCAAGAGCTGGGGCTGCCCAATGTCGAGTTGCCCGACGAAGCGCTACGGGATCCGACGTGGGAACGCTCGGGGCATACCGTACGCGGCCGCGACGCGTGCCGCATTCCGATTCCATGGAGCGGCGACACTCCCCCGTTCGGGTTCTCCGCATCGCCCGACAGCTGGCTGCCGATGCCGCCGGACTGGGCGACGCTGACCGTCGAAAAGCAGCTCAACGAAACCGACTCGACGTTGTCGTTCTTCCGACACGCACTCGAAATACGCCGTGCGCGTGCGGAGTTCACCGGAAACCGGGTCGAGTGGCTGGCTGCACCGCGAGGCGCGCTGGTGTTCGCCCGCGGTGACGATGGTCTGCGTTGCGCGTTGAGCACTGGCAAGCGGGCGGTAGCGCTGCCTGACGGCGAGCTGATTCTGGCCAGCGCGCCGTTGATCGACGGAAAGTTGCCACCCAATGCGGCCGCCTGGCTGGTGTAGGCGCCATCCGCGACTTTATAAATGACCCATGAGCTACGCGTGGACAGTCATCGGAGCAGGACCTGCGGGAATGGCCGCAGTAGGGAGACTCCTCGATCACGGGACAGCACCCGAGGAGATCGCCTGGGTCGATCCTGCCTTCGCCGCAGGCGATCTCGGCGCGAAGTGGCGATCGGTTTCGAGTAACACTCAGGTCGGCTTGTTTCTGAGCTATTTGCACGGCTCTTCCGCATTTCGGTTCTCATCAGCACCTCCGATGCCGCTGCGGGAAGTAGACCCCGACGAGACCTGCGCGCTCGCCTTGGTCGCCGACCCTTTGGTGTGGATTACCGAGCACCTGCGTGAACGGGTGCAGACATTTAAGACGACGGCGACCGCTCTCTTCTTGGAAAGAAGGCGGTGGAGAATCGAAACGCCGCTGCAGGATCTCACCTCCAAGAACGTCATCCTCGCGCTTGGAGCAGTTCCCAAGAAACTCTGCTATCCCCAGCTGACGGAGATTCCAGTGGAAGTCGCCCTGGATCCCGAAAAGCTCGCGGACGAGCCGCTGGAAAATGCCACGGTGGCGGTGTTTGGTTCTTCCCACTCGTCGATGATCGCGTTGCCAAATCTCTTGCGTCACCCCGTCAAGCAGGTCATCAACTTCTACCGAAGCCCGCTCACATACGCCGTCTACCTAGATGACTGGATCTTGTTCGACGATTCCGGCCTCAAAGGGCGAGCGGCTGACTGGGCGCGAGAAAATATCGACGGGGTGTATCCAGACCGCCTGGAGCGGTGCTGGGTTTCGAGCCCGGATTTCGAGGAAAAGCTCGCCGCGTGCGACCGCGTCGTTTATACCGTCGGCTTTGAGCGCAGAGCACTGCCCGAGACGAGGCAGTGGGGCCAGCTCGATTACAACCCCAACAACGGCATTCTGGCTCCGGGACTGTTCGGCCTGGGTATTGCGTTTCCGGAGCGGGCGACCGACCGCTACGGCTACGTGGAGTACCGAGTGGGCCTGAAGAAATTCATGGACCACATCGACGCCGTTCTGCCGTTGTGGTTGCGTTACCCGCCATAAACTCAAGCTGATTCGCTTTCGTCGATCGATCAGCGCAGCACCAGCGCTGGGTCGCCGCGCCGGCGATATACCGAACCGAACCGCGCGTCGATGCGCAACCATGCCGGCAACGTACGGACCCGGACGATCTCGTCGGCGTCGACGGCCTCGGCCGACTGCGGCAGGAAACCCATTGCGGTCAAGGCGAATACACACCGCATGGGCACACCCACGCTGACGTCGGCTGAGCTGACCCGGATCACCTCCTGGTCGAGCAGCGACACCGGCGGCCCCTGAGCGCTGCCGTGCTCTTTGGCCAGCTGGGCGCCGCGCTGGGCCAAGTCGAGCATCAGGCGTGCCGGTACGTCGTCGAGGTGAGCGAAACCGGAGTCCGGCGGCAACGCGCCCCGCCACGCGGAATCCATTGGGAAGCCCGGATTGACGTAGCCGTCGCTGCCCGCCGCGGCCAGTCCGCGCGCCAATTCGTCTGCGCCGACAGATAAGTCGTCGGGCCGCAGGGTGCCGGTTACCACCCGGCTGGCCAGGACGTCGAAGCCGGTGGCCGCCCAAGCCGTGACTAGGCCGACCGCGCGAGCACGCAGCCGGATCACTGCGGCGGAGTCGAGTCGCGCCGCCCGCTCGACGAACGCGGTCAGGTCAGCGCGTTGGGCCGCTATGGATTCTGGACCGAGCCACAGTCCCCGCTCGCTTACCGGAGCCACCGCTGCAGGTATTCCCGATGGTGTGGCGACAGGCGCACCAGCCGCTGCTCGTCGATGTGGAATGCGGCCAGTTGCGACTCGGCGATCACGGCGGGCTTCGACTCCGGGTCGGCGTTGACCGACCGCACCTCATAGCCGAGTGTGAAATCGACCGCCCGCAAGCGCTTTACCGACATGGTGACCTGCAGCGGCGAATCCGCCAGCCGCAGCTGACCTTTGTATGTGACGCGCACGTCGGCAATCAGCAAACCGACACTGGCGATATCGGCACCGAACGCGTGCGATAGAAACGGGACGCGCGCCTCTTCAAGAATCGTGACCATGGTCGCGTGGTTGACATGCTGGTACATGTCGATGTCCGACCATCGGACCGGGACAGCCGCAACGAATCCCAGGGTCATCCCGATGATCCTCGCCCGCTGGTGCGGGTCATGCGGCGAATCTGTCGTGCCGCCACCGACAATGTGGCCAAATCCTTCTGGCCGCACTTGTAGATTTCGGTCAGCTCCCGGCGCGCGCGCTCGACCCGCGAGGCGCTGGTGTGCTCCCATTCGGCGATCTTCTCTTCACCGTTTTCTTCTGGCTCCCCGACGGCGAGTACGTCGAAGCACAACGTCCGCAGTGACGCGTATACATCGTCACGAATCGCCAAGCGCGCCAACGCGTGCCAGCGGTCGCCTCGTGGCAGTTCGGACACCGCGGTCAGCAGACCGTCGGTGCCCAAGTGGTCCATCAGCGCAAAATAGGTGTCGGCGACCTCAGCGGGTTCGCGGTCGTCGATGTCGGCGATATCGATGATGTCGAGCAAGCTGAACCGGTACAAACCTGCGGCCACCATGTAGGCGAGGTCTCCGGATGCGCCCTGTGCGACGAATCCACCGGCTTCCTTTTCTACGATCGCTTTGTCGTCGCCGCGCAGCCACTCGGACATGCGTGGTGTCAAAGATTCCACCTTCTTGGCGAATCGGTTGATTTCGGCGCCGACCGCCAACGGCTGCGGACGGTAGTTGAGCAACCAGCGTCCGGCGCGGTCGATCAGCCGCCGGGTGTCCAATGTCATCCGATCAGACACCGCAATTGGCAGGTCGGCCGCCCGGATGCTGTGCCACAGTTGCCCGATCCCGAAGATGGCGTCTGTCGCCGCATACGTGCGTACCGCATCCACCGGACTCACACCGACGTCATCGGCAATCCGGTACTCGTAGCTGATGCCTGCGGTATCCACCAGATCGTTGACCAGCATCGTGGTGACGATCTCTCGCCTGAGTTGGTGGGAGCGAATCGCGGGGCCGAAACGGTCGCGCAGCGGCGTCGGGAAGTACCGCGGCAATCGGCTCGCGAACACTTCCTGATCCGGCAGATCGGTGTTCAACAGCTCTTCTTTGAGACCCAGCTTGACGTGCGCCATCAGCGTCGCGAGTTCCGGTGACGTCAGCCCAAGACCGGCCTCGAGCCGCCGCGCTATCTCCTTTTCCGAGGGCAGTGCCTCGAGTTCGCGATTGAGATCCCGTTCGGCCACAAGGTATTTGATCTGGTCGGCATGTACGGGCAACAAGCTGGGGGAATTGGCGCGGCTGGTGCCCATCAGGTCGTTCTGGTCGGCGTTGTCGGCGAGCACGAGGTCGCCGACCTCGTCGGTCATCGACTCAAGCAGTTGGCTGCGTTCAGCCGGATCGATCTTGCCGGCGATGATCAGAGCGTCGACCAGGATCTTGATGTTGACCTCGTGATCGGAACAGTCCACGCCAGCCGAATTGTCCATCGCATCGGTGTTGATCCGGCCGCCGCACAGGTCGAACTCCACACGGCCGCGCGGTGTGACGCCGAGATTGCCACCCTCGCCAACGACCTTGGCGCGCACCTCGTTTCCGTTAACCCGCACCTGATCGTTGGCACGGTCACCAACGTCGGCGTCGGATTCTGCTTCGGCCTTGATATAAGTTCCGATACCGCCGTTGAACAGCAGATCCACCGGCGCACGCAGGATTGCGCGCACCAGATTAGGGGGCGCGATCTCGGTGACCTCGTCCTGGATTCCCAAGGCTGCCCGAACCTGGTCGCTGATCGGGATGGTCTTGTGTTCGCGGCTGTATACCCCGCCGCCCTCACTGATCAGTGACGTGTCGTAGTCATCCCAGCTGGAGCGGGGCAGGTCGAACATCCGCCGTCGCTCCTCCCACGATGCGGCCGCATCGGGATCGGGATCCAAGAAGATGTGGCGGTGGTCGAAGGCGGCCAACAATCGAATGTGCTTGGACAGCAACATGCCGTTGCCGAACACGTCGCCGCTCATGTCGCCGACACCGATGACGGTGAAGTCCTCGGTTTGGGTGTCGACGCCCATCTCCCGGAAGTGCCGTTTCACCGCTTCCCAGGTGCCCTTGGCGGTAATCCCCATTGCTTTATGGTCATAGCCGACCGATCCGCCGGATGCGAAGGCGTCGCCCAGCCAGAATCCGTAGGACTTGGCAACGTCGTTGGCGATGTCGGAAAAAGTGGCGGTGCCCTTGTCCGCGGCCACCACCAGATAGGCGTCGTCGTCGTCGCGCCGCTGTACCTGGGCGGGCGTGCTGACCTTGCCGGTGGTGTGATCGACGTTGTCAGTGACGTCGAGCAACCCCGAGATGAATAGCTTGTAGCAGGCGATGCCTTCGTTGCGGGTCGCGTCGCGGTCAGCACCGGGGTCGCCGGTGGGCAGTGGCGGCCGTTTGACGACGAACCCGCCCTTGGCGCCGACCGGCACGATGACGGCGTTTTTCACCGCCTGGGCCTTGACCAGACCGAGGATCTCGGTGCGGAAATCGTCGCGACGATCCGACCAGCGCAGGCCACCGCGTGCCACGTAGCCGAACCGCAGATGCACGCCTTCGACCCGCGGCGAGTACACGAAGATCTCGAACTTAGGCCGCGGCAGTGGAAGTTCTTCGACCAGCTGCGCATCCAACTTCAGCGACAGCACATCTTGGCTACGCGCCGAATCCTCCTGGGTCACAAAGTAATTGGTGCGTAAGGTGGCCTGAATCAGCGAGGCGAATGCCCGGAGGACGCGATCGGTGTCCAGGCTCACCAGCGCGTCGATATCGGCGGCAACCGCTGCGGCCGCGGCTTGAGCGTCGCGGCTCTTCGACGAATCCGAAGGTGTCGGGTCGAACAGCGCCTCGAACAACCTGACCAACGATCGTGCGGTAGCCGGGTTTTCGTTCAGCACCGATTCGATGTGGGACTGGCTGTACGGAAAAGACGCCTGCCGCAGATACTTCGCGTAGCTGCGCAGCAGCACAACCTGCTGCCAGGTCAGCTCGGCGCGCATCACCAGCTCGTTGAACCGGTCGATCTCGACGCGGCCTTCCCAGATCGCGGTGGCCGCGTCGGCGAAACGTTTCGCGGTCGCTTCCCGCTCCGGACCCGACGACGCCAGCGTGATGGTCGGTTGTGGCGTTATCTTGAACTGGTAGATCCACACCGGCAGCCCGTCGGGCCGAGTGACGGTGAACGGTCGCTCCTCGAGCACCACCACACCCATGGATTGCAGCATCGGCAGCAACTGACTCAGGGAGGCCGTTCGACCGCCCAAATACCATGTCAGCCTGGCGGTGTCGTCATAGTTGTGGTCGGAGAGCACCAGCTTGACCGAATCGTCGGTCAGCTCTTCGACGATGGCGATGTCATTGATCGCGTCGGTCGGGGTGACGGCCTGTTTGTAGGCCTCGGAGAACGCCGCCGCGTAATGCTCGGCATCGAGAGGCGCAACGGCGCCGCCCGCCGCCGCGCTGGTCAGCCGGTCGGACCAGGTGCGCGCGGCTTCGGTCAGCAACGCCTGAATCCGGACCCGGTTGGCTTCGGAGGTGTCGATTTGTGTGGCACCCTCGGGAGGCAGGCGGACCATGAAATGCAGTAATGCCCAGGGTGATTCGGTGACGCGAGCGGTGAACTCAAGGCTGGTGCCGCCGAACTCTTGCACAAGGATTTCCTCGATCTGCAAGCGCACGGCCGTCGTGTAGCGGTCGCGGGGCAGGTAGACCAAGCACGAGACGAAGTACTCGAGTCGGTCTGCGCGCAGGAACAGCAGTGCTCGGCGCCCGGATCCGAGATCCACCACGGCTTTGGCCATTGCCAACAGCTGCTCGGCGCTGAGCGCGAAAAGTTCTGAGCGCGGCACGGTTTGGATGACGTCGAGCAGCAGCTGCCCCGGATGGCCGGGGTCGAGGTCGGCCAAGCCGAGCGCCTCGCGGACGCTGCGCGAAATGATCGGGATCTCCAGGACGTCGGCGTTCATCGCGGCGACCGTGAAAAGCCCGATGAGGCGGTGCTCGAAGACGCTGCCATCGACGTTCTCGCGGACCGCGAGGACGTACGGGTAAGCACCGAAGCGCAGGTAGCTGGCAACGTCCGTCTGCGCCAACGCCAGCAAGTCGGTGTCGTCGGTCAGGCGAGGACGAGAACCCTTGCGCCGGCGCAGCACACCGAGGCTGGTGGTCGCTTCCTCGCCCGACACGCGTCCATCGCGGACTGGACAGCGTTGATAGCCCAGCAGTGTGAAATGCCCGTCGGCCAGCCAGCGCAACAGCGTGGCCACATCGCCACTGTCGGGCCCCGCATAGCGCCCGCCCGCGTTGGTTTCCACATCCTTGGCCAGGTCGTGGAGGATGGCCCACATCGCCGCCGAGTCCGCCGCGACGCGACGCACATCGGCGAGCACACCGGGCAACACGCGTTCGGCTTCCTGCAGCATTTCGGGCTCAACCGAGGGCGAAAGTTGCACATGGACCCAGGTCTCTTCGACACCGCTGCCCGCTGAACTCTCCGAGGTCTTGGGCTCGACGCTCTGCAGATCTCCGTCCGCGGTGCGGCGGACCAAGAACACCGGGTTCATGATCGCCGCATACGCCACACCAAGCCGGTGCAGCAGCACCGTGACCGAATCCATCAGCATCGCGCCGTTGTCGGTGACCAACTGCAGCGCGGGGCCGAACCCGCCCGGATCGTCGGGCGAATAGACGGCGACTCGGCTTTCTCCGGTCGGCCGGTGCAGACCAAGACGGTAGTGCGCGGCAAGCAATGCCGGCGTCACCGCCGCGGCAGCAGTGGGGCCAACGCCCGACCCGCGGTCGCGGGCGGGCTCGTCGTCGTGCGGGCCTTGATAGCTGTCTGCGTAGGCCTTGGAGATCCAGTCGGGAACGTCCTGAGGCTGAGCGAACTTCGTCCAGTCCACAGCGCCCTGCAGGCCGGTGGATCCGCGATGCCCCGTCATGCCGACCGCTCCTGCCTCAGCACGCACACCAGCGCTGGTAGGCCTGACACTAGTCCCGCGTCAGCCTTCGGTGAGTCACCCTGTGCGGACGCGCCGCTTCGGCTCCGAGCCGTTCGACTTTGTTCTCCTCGTATCCGCCGAAGTTGCCCTCGAACCAGAACCACTTGGCCTCGTTGTCGTCGTCGCCCTCCCACGCCAAAATGTGGGTGCAGGTCCGGTCGAGGAACCAGCGGTCATGGGAAATGACCACCGCGCAGCCGGGGAACTTCTCCAGCGCGTTCTCCAGCGAGCCGAGCGTCTCGACGTCGAGGTCGTTGGTTGGCTCGTCCAGCAGGATCAGGTTCCCGCCCTCTTTCAGCGTGAGCGCCAAATTAAGCCTGTTGCGTTCGCCACCGGACAAAACGCCGGCCGGTTTCTGCTGGTCGGGCCCCTTGAAACCGAATGCCGAGACATAGGCCCGCGACGGAATCTCGTTCTGCCCGACCTGAATGTGGTCCAACCCGTCGGAGACGACTTCCCACACGTTCTTCTTCGGGTCGATGCCGGCCCGAGACTGGTCGACGTAGCTCAGCTTGACGGTCTCGCCCACCTTGACGATGCCGCTGTCCGGCTGCTCGAGTCCGACGATGGTCTTGAACAGCGTGGTCTTGCCGACGCCGTTGGGACCGATGACGCCGACGATGCCGTTGCGGGGCAGCGTGAATGACAAGTCCTTGATCAGCGTGCGGCCCTCGAACCCCTTGTCAAGGTGCTCGACCTCGACCACCAGGTTGCCCAGCCGCGGGCCGGTGGGGATCTGGATCTCCTCGAAGTCCAGCTTTCGCGTCTTCTCCGCCTCGGCGGCCATCTCCTCATAGCGCTGCAGGCGGGCTTTGCCCTTGGCCTGGCGGGCCTTGGCGCCGGAACGCACCCACGCCAGCTCGTCGGTCAACCGCTTCTGCAGCTTGGCGTCTTTGCGGCCCTGCACCGCCAGCCGCTCGGACTTCTTCTCCAGATAGGTCGAGTAGTTGCCCTCGTAGGGGTAGGCGCGGCCGCGGTCGAGCTCCAAGATCCATTGCGCGACGTTGTCCAGGAAATATCGGTCGTGGGTCACCGCCAGAACCGCCCCCTCGTAAGCGGCCAGGTGCTGTTCGAGCCACTGCACGCTCTCGGCGTCCAGGTGGTTGGTCGGCTCGTCGAGTAGCAACAGGTCCGGCTTGGACAGCAGCAGCTTGCACAGCGCCACGCGGCGGCGCTCACCGCCGGAAAGGTGTGTCACCGGCTCGTCGGGCGGCGGGCAGCGCAGCGCATCCATCGCCTGCTCGAGCTGCGAGTCGAGGTCCCACGCGTTGGCGTGGTCGAGGTCCTCCTGCAGCCGGCCCATCTCTTCCATCAGCTCGTCGGAATAGTCGGTGGCCATCAGCTCGGCGACTTCGTTGAAGCGGTCAAGCTTGACTTTGATGTCGCCAAGCCCTTCTTCGACGTTGCCGCGAACGGTCTTCTCCTCGTTCAGCAGCGGCTCCTGCTGCAAGATGCCGACGGTGGCATCGGTGGCCAGGAAGGCTTCGCCGTTGTTCGGCCTGTCCAGCCCGGCCATGATCCGCAAGACGCTCGACTTCCCTGCCCCGTTGGGGCCGACGACACCGATCTTGGCGCCCGGATAGAAGCTCAACGTGACGTCGTCGAGGATGACTTTGTCGCCGTGCGCCTTGCGGACCTTTTTCATCGTGTAGATGAACTCAGCCATGCCGCGGTGTTGCCTTTCTGGTGTAGCGAGGTTGCCCGCGACCCATCCTAGGCAGCCGCGGCATCCGCGCTGTCAGCCCGGTTCGCATCGTCGGTGCCGTTCGCATCGACCGCCGGGCCAGATTCCGGCGCCGGGCCGGCCGCGGCGTCCGTTCCGGACGAGACCGTCTTCTCGACGCGGGCGATGCAGCGAGACAGGTCAGGGCCGACGGAGCTGGCGCGCATCTCCAGCGTCGAACGTCGGATGCCGTCGCGGTCCTCGTACTCGCTGGTGTGAATGTGGCCCACCACGATCACCGGCGAGCCCTTACCCAGCGACGCGCCCACACCGGAGACCAGGCGGCCCCAGCAGTTGACGGTGACGAACAGCGAGTTGCCAGCCTCCCATTTGCCGTCGGCGCCACGACGCCGCGAATTGCTCGCCAGACGGAACTTCATCACTTCCTGGTCGCCGACTGTGCGACGGATCGGGTCGTTGACGATGTTGCCCACCACGGTCAGCGGTGTTTCGAACATTGCTCATTCCTTTCTTCGAGCGACGGCGCCTCACCGCCGGTGCTGGCTCCAGTCAGCTCGGGATCACCGACAACCGGGCCCGGCCGGCTGGCATGCCGGCAGGCGCTGTGGATGGAACGGCGACTGGGGATGAACAGCGATGGGCGAGGCGAACCGAGCGGCTAGCGCCGCGACGCGTCGCGGCGGGCCAGCTCGGCCAGCATCGCGTTGTAGGCCGCCAGCTCGGCGTCGTCGTCGCGGTCTGCCGCGCGGTCCAGTCGCCGCGCGGTCCGCTGGTCGCTGCGTGTCCATTGCACCAGCAACGCGATCATGACGACGACCAGCGGTATTTCTCCTGCCGCCCAAGCGATTCCGCCGCCGAGCCGCTGATCGCCCAGCAGATCGGTGTGCCAGCTGAGGTGCAGCGACCGGTAGAAGCTTTCCCCGAGTACGTTCGGCATGCTCATCAGCAATACCCCGAAGAACGCATGCAGCGGCAACGACGCGAAGACCACGCCGACCTTGGCCAGCGGCGGGATCGGCCGCGGCGTCGGGTCGACGCCGATCACCACCCAATAGAACAGATAGCCGCTGACCAAGAAGTGCACGTTCATCGCGACATGGCCCATGTGGCTGCCGACCGCGGCGTCGAACAGACCGCCCAGATACAGCCCGTAGAACCCGGCGATGAACAACACCGTGGCGACCACCGGATTGGTGAGGAACCGCGAGAGCCTGCTGTGCAGGGCGGCCAGCAACCACTCCCGCATGCCCGGCGGGTCGTCACGGCCGGCCGTGGGCAATGCCCGCAACGCCAGGCTGACCGGACCCCCCAACGCCAGCAGGATCGGGACCAGCATCGACAGCATCATGTGATCGGCCATGTGCATGCTGAACATCGCCGGCATGTACCGGCCCAGACCCGACGACGTGACGAACAGCAACGCCAGGCAGCCCAGCAACCAGGCCACCGTCCGGCCCGCCGGCCAGTTGTCGCCCCGACGCCGGAGTCGCCGCACGCCGGCCACGTACAGCGCGGCGAACACCAAGGCGGCGGTGCCGAAGATCAAATCGAAGCGCCAGTCGAACAGCACCCGCGTCGGGGTGGGCGGTCCGGCGAAGTCGTAGCCGATTTTCACGTCCGAAATCGACGGGATGCCGATCGGCAGCGGTGGCGGCGGTGTGCGACCCAGGCCGACGGCGATGCCGAACGTGACGCCGAAGATCAGCGCCTCAATCAGCGTGAGCCGGATCAGCGCGGCACGCGAACTCGAATCCACTTGCAGCGCAGCGAGTCCGCTGCGCCGCTGACGCCAGCCGGCGACCCCGAGCAGGCACAGCGCGACGAACTTAGCGAGCACCAGCCGGCCGTAGCCGGTGGTCAGCAGGTCCGACGGCAGAACCCGCACCAGGGCGTTGACGATTCCGCTGACCGCCATCGCGGCAAAGCACCACAACGCGATGCTGGAGAATCGCCGCGCGGCCAGGTCGGTGTGCTGCCCACCGCGAACGACGTGGGCCAGCAATGCCAGCAGGCCACCTGCCCACAGGCTCGCGGCCACCAGATGGATCAGCAGGCTGTTGGTGGCCAGGTCATGGGAACCACCCGCCGACGAGTGGCCGGTCAACCCCAGGGGAATCAGGGTCGCCAAGGACGCGAGCAGCAGCATCGGCGTCCACGACCAGCGCAGCACCGGCAGGCTTGCCAACATCACGGCCGCGGCCAGCAATGCCGTCAATCGCCACGCCGACGCGATGTTGATCAGGCTGGCCAGCGACCACATCGTCGCCGGGTTGAGATGGGCGGTAATCGGCTGACCGGAGACGTCGGAAATCGTCAGTGGGACCAGCAGCGCGGCACATACCGCCCACGTCCCGGTCGCCACCGTGCCGATCCGAACCGCACGGTAGCCGTCGACATCCAGGACGCCGCTCTTCTGCGGCGGAACCAGGAATGCCGCGAAAAGAAAGGCTCCGACGGCCAGCACGGCCGCCACTTCCCCGGCCGCCCGGACGAATGGCAAGCCCAGCGTGGTCACCGGACCGGGGTCGGGTAACCCGGTTGCGGTCAGTGCGGCAGCCAGCGACAACGTCCCGATCCCGGCCGCTGTGCAGCCGGCGAGTATCGCCACTCCGGCGAGCAGCGGCCACACCGCCGCGCCGCGCCTGGTAGCCGGGACAACCGTCATGAGTCAAGAGTATGGGCCCGTGCCCGCAGGCTATTAAGCCTGTCGCCGCGACTCCGCTTCGCGGGCGACGAACTGATGGCGCGCGATCCGTGCGACGTGGTCGAAATCCTCGAGAATCGCGCGCAATTCCCGGCGAAACGCGATCCGGCGTTCGACCAAGTCCGGCGCGGGCTTCAGCAGGTCCTGGTCGGCGACAACCTGGCGTGCGGTCGCGAACAGCAGCGTGGATACCGGTTCGCTGCTGCGCACCCGGCCCTGCGCGACGTACTGCCGGCCGACACCGAGCGCCAACTTGGTGAGTTCCTTCTCGCCGATGTCTGTCGGCGCGTCGCGCAACACGTCCGCCACGATCTCATAGGCCTCGAAGAACACCCGCAGCATCGCATCCGACATCAGCGGTCGCTTCGCGTAGAGCATGGCGTCGATTTCGGCGGCACCCCCGGCGACGTGCGCTTCCCAATCCTCATGCCACGCCATCTCTTCGGCGATGTTGTGCCGGAATGAAGCCGAATCGGCGAAGTAGAAGTCGAACTTCAAAAGATCGCGCAGCCGCATGGCCTGATTCCAGAACGCCTCCAGCCGATCACCTTCGGCGTGCCCGGCGTGCGCCAGCGCGAGTTCGACGATCGCGGTCTCCAGAAATGCGTGGATCACCGAGTTGCGGTAGAACGCTGCGGTGTGCTCGTCCTCGGGGGCGATGCGCCACACGGGTTCTCGGCCACTGTCGACGCGGGTAACCGGATGGCCGTTGGACAGCGAATCAACCGCCGCCCGGACGCCTTCGGATGTACGCAGCCGCAGCGCACTGGTGGACATCGGGGTTTGCTTGCGTTCGAGATAGTCCAGTGAGTCCTGCAGGGTGTGGTGCAGTTGCCCGAGCGTCAACGCCAACCCGTGGGTGGTCAGCAGCAGCGCCGACACCAGACCGGTGGCGTTCACCGGGGTGGATTGCAAGATACGCAGGGCGACTGCGAACGACATCTTCTGCAGTGCAAGCCGTTTGGCGGCTTCGTCCTCAGCGATCGGGCCGTGCGGAGGGCCGAGATATTCTCGCATCGAGACGGCTTCGGGGAATCGGACATAGATTTTGCCGTAGTTGCGTTCACCCTGGGCCTTGATGAAGCTGTACATCCAGCTCAAACCCTCGGCTCGCTTCTCGCCGCCGCGAGCGTAGGCGGCGTACTCGGCGGTTTCGTGCAGCTGGTCGAAGCTGATCGAAACCCCTTGCAGCAGAATGTCGTCGCTGCGGCCGTCTAGATAGGCGTCGGCCACATAACTCATCAGTCCAAGCTTGGGCGGCAGCATCTTCCCGGTGCGCGAGCGGGTGCCCTCGATGGACCAGCTCAGGTTGAAGCGCTTCTCCACCACGTAGCCGACGTACTCCTTGAGCACGTATTTATAGAGCGGATCGTTGCCGATATTGCGCCGGATGAAGATGGTCCCGGCGCGACGCATCAGCGGTCCCATCACCCCGAATGCCAAGTTCACACCCGCGAAGACATGCACCGGCGGCAGCCGGTTCTCCTGCATCGCCACCGGCATCACGGCGCCGTCGATGTAGGACCGGTGCGAGAACAGCAACACCGCGGGATGAGCTTCCAGCGCGGTGCGCAGCGCCGCTACCTGGTACTCGTCGTAGTCGATTTCCCGGTCAAATCCCCGGCTGAACAATCTGCCCAGAACGGATACGAGGTCGACGGAAACTCGGCTCCACCCGGTGGCGAGTTCGTCGAGCATCTCTCCGGCTCGCTCGACAGTGGCGCCCGGGATCTTCTCCAGGCCGGCGCGAAATCGCGCGGACGCCAATATCTCCGGCCGCACCAGCCGCGGCGACTTGTATTGCGGTCCAAGGATTCGGTATTCGGCGCGCTCCATCGCCAGCAGCGCTCGGCGGGTGACGAAATGTGCGAAGTCGCGGGGGTTGTCGCCAACCGTGATGTCTCGCCATTGCTGACGAAGTTCGGATACCTTGGCCGATTCGCCGGCGACCACCTGGGCGCGTGAGGGATCGGAGCGCAGGATGTGGCGCTGCTGACGTTCGCTGGGCTGGTAGGGATTTCGTCCCGGGAGCAACGCCGCCACCCGATTCAATGCCGACGCGTCGGCCCGCGGCATCCAGAAGACCCGCACCGGCACGATCGACCGGTCCTCGTCCGACTCGAGCTGTTCGACCAGCTGTGCCAGCGCCGCGGGCGGAGAATTGCGTGCCGGCAGCGGCAGCACCTCGAGCTTGGTCTCCGGGTGCTGGGAACGTTGCTGGTCCAACCATTTCGCGAGCAGTTCCGATTCCACCGGCGAGGACGCAGACGCCAACACCAATGTGTCGTCGGTCGTGGTGAAGGTGCCGGCGTCGGCGGCCGATATGGTCACGATCGTCCCCTGGGCCGGGGCGTGGCCGGCTGAGCCTTGGTGGCCTTGCGCGCCGGGGTTTTAGGCTGGGCCTTTTTCGCGGCCTTCGCTGGTGTGGCCTTCGCCGCTGTGGCCTTCGCTGGTGTGGCCTTCGCTGCCGTTGCCTTGGCGGCTCCGGCCTTCGCTGCGGTGGCCTTCGCTGTGGTGGCCTTGGCCGGCTTGCTCGCGGCTTTTCGCGGAGCCTTTTTCGGCGCCGCTTTCTTTTCGCGGCGATACGGGCCGATTTCGGCCAGCTCGTCGATTGGCCAGTCGGCCAGCGTGTCCACATACAGCTGGCGGACCTCGGCGATCCGATCCGCCAGCGTCTCCAGCGTCCAATCCGTGACCGGGATCGGCGGAAACACAGCGACATCCACCGTGCCCGGATTCATCGTGGTGGAGTTGCGCGCGGCGATGATCTCGGCATTGCGGATCACGATCGGGACGATCGGTATGCCCACCGCCATCGCCATCCGGAACGGCCCTTTCTTGAACGGCCCGACGCTGGTGGTGTCCAGCCTGGTGCCCTCGGGTGCGATCATGATCGAAAGCCCTTGCCTGGCACGCTCTTCGACTTGGTGCAGTGACTCCACGGCCGCGGTCGGGTTATCCCGGTCGATGAAGACGGAGTCCAGCACCTTGCCGAGCGTGCCCATGATCGGATCGCCTTCAAGTTCCTTCTTACCCACCGCAACCCAGTTGTCGCGGATCAGCGCGCCGACGATGACCGGGTCGGCCTGGTTGCGGTGGTTGAAGATGAACACCGCAGGCCGCTCGGCGGTCAGATTCTCCTTGCCCAGGATGTTGAGCTGAACACCGCTGGCCGTTAACAACAGCTGCGACCAGGTTGCCGTGAAGAAGTTGACGCCGCGGCGCCTGCTGCGGGTCAACAATCCGATCCCGAGGGCGCCTGCCGCGACCGGAACGACCGAACCGACGCCGGCAAGCGTGCGCAGCTGAGCGCCGATGCCGCCGCCGCTGCGACTGGTGAACCGCAGGATCGGCCAACCGCGCCGCTTCGCGACGGCAGCCATCTTGCCTTCCGGGTTGGTCGGCCGCGGATTGCCGACCAAGTACATCAGCGCGACGTCTTCGTCACCGTCGGCGTAGAAGTAGCTGTCCTTGAGGTCAATGCCGTTCTCGCCGGCGAACTTCTGCACCGCAGCGGCCTTACCCGGCCCCCACAGAATCGGATTGACAACACCGCCGGTGAGAAGCCCTTCCTCATTGGTCTCGAACTTGTTGGTGAGCGTGTTGATGATGCCGAGGAAGCGGGCCACCGGTCCCACCTGAATGGTCAGCGCCGATGAACTCAGCACCACGGTGTGGCCGCGTGCCATGTGAGCGCGGACCAACTCGCGCATCTCCGGGTAGATCCGTGACTCGATTTTCTGGTTGAACAGCCGCTCGCCGATCTCCTCCAGATCGCTCAGCGGGCGCCCGCGCAGCGCGCCGGAAGCCTTCCCGATCAGTTCTTCGAACTCAATGCGCCCAAGCTGGTGGTTGAGGCCCGCGGTCACCATGCTGATCAACTCGCCCACGCCCATGTCGCGTCGACGCAGCCGCTCCTGCGTGAGGATGACCGCGGTGAAGCCGGCCACCAGGGTGCCGTCCAGGTCGAAGAACGCACCGATCTTGGGACCGGGCGGGCTGGCCATGATTTCGGCGACCGAACCCGGCAACCGAACATCACGCGCCGCCTTCCGCGACTGGCGCTCCTCGTCAGTCATGAACCCGACGCCGATCGGTGCGACGAGCGGGACGGCGCGGCGTCGAAGGACGCGGGCACCGCATGCAGGGCGGGGTCGCCGGCCAGCGCCAGGATCTCGTCGAAACCCTCCAGCAAGCAACGGGCCCAGAGTGCCTCATCGCGCACCGCGGCACGGTCGTAGCGCGTCGTGATGGTGCAGTAGCCGCCCCTGGATATCAGCACGACCATCATCGCCACGCCCGGCAGCGGACCAATGCCGTACTGCCGCAATATCTTTGCGCCGACGAGGTAGGTGTCGCCGGGGTAGACCGGAACGTTGCTGGCCTGCACGTCAGAGCCGACCACCGAACCGGTCACCGACTCCAACAACGGCCCCGGCAACACACTCAGCACCGGTGCGATGGAACCGATAATGTCCATCGCGGGTTCGTCGCGGCGCTGGGTCATCTGCGCGCGGATCTTCTGCATGCGAGCTATCGGATCAGCCGTACCGATCGGGGCCGCCAGGTTGACACCGGTGAACCGGTTGCCGCCGGCGGCGTCGGATTCGGCGCGCAGGCTGACCGGCACCGCCATCGGCAGCGTGGCGATCGGGACCCCGAGTGCCTGGTGGTAGCGCCCTAGCGCACCGCACAAGCCGGCCAGGTAGGCGTCGTTGATCGAGCCTCCACCCGCTTTTGCCGCCCGGTGCAAGTCGGCCAGCGGGATGTCAAGCGCTTCGCTGCGGGTGGCCAGGCTACGGCGACGAAGCAGCGGCGACGGTTCGGCGGCCCGGCTGACGACCCGCACTCCCGAGCGCGCGTAGCCGACCACACCCGCGATCGCCGCCCCGGGGTTGAGCACCGCCCGCCCGACCGTCGATACGACTCCCGATAGCGCGCCCAGGACCCCGCCTACGACGTTGGCGGGCAGGTGGTTGAACCCTTCGCGCATCAAGTCGTTGGCCGAGAGGTCTTGTGGAATGGGTTGCGCAGGCGCCGGCTGGGGCGGCGCATCCCGTTCGAGATCGTAGATCTGGGCGAACATCTCCACACTGCCGACACCATCAGTGACGGCGTGGGACAGGTGCAGCAACGTCGCCGCCTTGCCGTCGGCGAGACCCTCGATCAGGGTGGCCGTCCACAGCGGTCGGGCGATGTCGAGCGGCGACTGCACCATCACCTCGGCCAGGTCGAATACCTGCCTCAGCGAGCCTGGTTCGGCGACCCGCATCCTGCGGACGTGGAAGTCCAGGTTGAAGTCGGGATCGACCACCCAGCGTGGCGCGGCCGTCGGCAACGTCGGCACAACCACCTTTTGCCGTAACCGCAACACGCGCCGGGACGCATTCTCAAAGCGACTCCGGAAGCGGTCCCAGTCCGGGGTGGTGTCGAGGATTTCCAACGCGATGATGCCCGAGCGGGTACGCGGGTTGGCCTCTCCGCGGTGCAAGAGGTAATCGACCGGCCCCAGCGCCGCGGGCAATCCGGCCGCGTCGACCGTCTCAGCCACCGGCACTCCTCCGTCCTGTCACCGCGCCCGCTACTCGACGCGCCCATACGCTTTGCCAAGGCCCAGCGTTGCGCCGTCGGCCACTCCAACGCTAGCCCGGTTGGCGCGGTGGCGGTAGCCGATTGTGCGGATCAGAACACCAGGTTAAACGTGTCGCCGGGACCCCGCGAATTACCCTGTTGGGCTGCCGGATTGGAACTAGACGGCCGGTTGTGCACCGGACAGTTCAGCTGGCCGGTGTTGCTCGTCTGCGCAAAGCCGCCGATCGCGAGCGGAGATATCGTCCGTAAACCACACCGAAAAAGTCGGCGACGGCGTCGGCGGCCAGTCGGGACCGGACCGTGGCGAAGATGTCAAAGGCGTGGTGGGCGTTGGGAAGCTCGGCGTAGCAGACGGTAGGGGCCCCAGCCTCGCGGAGCGCCGCGCAGAACGCCTGCGCCTGAACACTGGGAATCACCGAATCGTTCTCGCCGTGCAGCACAAAGAACGGCGGTGCCGCCCGGTGCACATGCGAGATCGGTGACGCCGATTCGAAGAGCGCCGGTCGATCGGCGTAACGCGCCTTCATGACGAATTGCTCGAGAAACGGGAGCATCATTTCGTGCATTTTTTTGGCATCGGTCAGGTCGTAGACACCGTAATAGGGCGCTGCCGCCTGAACGGTGGTGTCGGCTTCCTCGAAGCCGGGCTGCAGTCGCTCGTCGTTAGCGGTGAGCGCGGCCAAAGAGGCCAAGTGTCCGCCGGCGGAGCCGCCTGTGACCGCGATGAAGTCCGGGTCGCCGCCGTAGTCGGCGATGTTCTCGCGGACCCAGGCCAGAGCCCGTTTGACGTCGACGATGTGTGCCGGCCACGCGCTGCGCGGGCTTTTGCTGTAATCAATGGACACGCAGATCCAGCCCAGTTCGGCCATCCGGCCCATCAGCGGATATGCCTGAGGCCGTTTGCCGTTGACCACCCACGCTCCGCCCGGGATCTGCAGCAGCACTGGCGCCCGGTCGCCCGCCTTCATGTCGGGATGGCGCCAAACGTCCAGCAGGTGGTCGCGCCCGTCTGGGCCGTAGGCGATATCCGATGTCTGCGCCGCATAGCGGCGGCGATGGCCGGTCGCTTGCAGCAGGCCCCCGCGGCGGGCGCACGCGGGGTCCTCACTGATCGGATGACGGGCCTTTTCGCGGTATTTCGGTCCGAAGGAGTTCGCCAGCGCGGCGGTGAGGATGTGGTCGGCCTGTTGCGCCGCCCAGCCCGTCGCAACACGGCCGACCGACAGCGGCGTCACGCTGGACAGGGCATGCCCGGTGACCACGTGCGGGGGAAATTCGGCCGATAGCCATTCGGCCAGAAAGCGGATCACCCACGGCGATCCGCGGAGGAGCAGCGAGCCCGTTCGGTATGCGCCGATCGGCGCGGCAGCAAGTTGAATTCCCTGTCGCAGCACTTCAGCACGCGCATGTGAGTAACGCGCTCTGACATCAATGGCTACGGTCATGCCTGCCACTCCTCGTCGTTGAGCACACGCCGACGGCTGCACATGGCCCAGCCGTCGGTAGCGTACGTGTGTGGCGGACCTCACACTAGCGAATTACTGTTCCTGCCAAGGACATTTCTCTCGGCGTTGCGCACCGGGAGTCCACCTGCAGGGCTGTTGGCTACACTGACCTGGGCTTAGTAGTCTCGGGCCCCCGTAGCTCAGCTGGACAGAGCACATGACTTCTAATCTTGTGGTCGCAGGTTCGAGTCCTGCCGGGGGCACCATCTGACCAGCGCCGACATAACCTCATGCAAGCTTCGTGCAATAAAGGCACCCGCGGGCGATTCTGTTCGCTTCCGTACAAGCTGCTGCGAGTCCGCTGCGCACACGAACGCGAATGCTCGCAATTACGTGTGTCCCTAAGACTTCCCCGCAATTCCGCGGGGTGGCCCCGACGACGGCGGGCACGCCGCTGCCGGGGTATTTGTCCAACTAGCTAGGACGCAAGCGGGGCAGCGATGAGCGGAGTACGGCGCAGAACTTGGGTTCCCGATCCGGTGACTATCGCCGATCAGCTCGTCGCGGACTATCGCAACACCGTCGAAGGGCTCGGCTACCTCGATGCAGTCGAAACCATCGCATCGTGGCAAGCTACCGCAGCGGACCGCGGCGAACGATTCACCGATGACGACTGGATGGCGCTCGCACTTGAGCTAGCGCGCCGTGCGGCGAGTGACGACGCATGAGCGCCGAAGACCTCGACGCAGCCCTAGCCTTTGCGCGCTTGCGGGCCGTCGACGAGCTGCTGTCGCTAATGCGTCGCGTGAACGTGGCCCAGTTGACCACTCCGGAAGTCGTCGCCCTCGTGGCCGTTTTCGGTGCCGCGGATCAAAGGGTAAACGCGGCCGCCGCACCGGTTCTCGCGCTCATTGCCCGCGATGGCGACGGTAGGCGGCCATGAGCCGGCCGGCCGCGTTCCTGATTACCGACGCATATCCCGGTACGCCGTGCCAAGGGCTGCGGCGCAGCACCGGCCATTGCTCCACGCCTGCGCTGTACGTGATACATGTCGGCGGCATCGTGTACCCGGTATGTGGTGGGCACGTGTGGGCATTCAAACGCGAGTTGGGGCTGCGCGATAAATAGGCTCCTCGTGGCCGTGGTGGCTGCCGTTCTCATCGCGGCGCCACCGGTGGCCGCCGCACCCGCGCCGACGCCTCCGCCCGTCGATGGCGGTGCGTCCGTGCAGACTCTTGAGCCGTCGCGCCCGTCCACGCCAGCGCGCGACGAGCAATTCCTCGCCGACCTCGCTCGCGCCGGGATACGGGTCAGCGACGTCCCTACAGTCGTCTATGGGGCTCACTCCACCTGCGCCTATCTCGCTGCGGGACACGATGCAATCGAGGCCGTGGATACCGGGATGCATAACAACGCGGCGATGACGAGAGCCGACGAAATCGCATACGTCGACGCCGCTATCAGTGTCTACTGCCCGCGGTACAGGCCGCTGACGGGCACGCTGGCTTAGGGGACTGCTGCCGGGCCGTAACTAGGTGTACGGGAAGAAGTTGCGCCAGCCCTCCAGCTGGCTCCAAATAAGCACACGCCTCGAGGACTCGGGCGCCAGCCAGAGGTGGGTCGTCAACGCCGGGCCGGAGGAGTCAAAAAGGGCTGCGATAGATTGCTATTCATCGCAGATGCGGCTCTTCAACGTCGCCGAAATCGTTGTCCCTGAACGCTTCTGGCGCGTCAGACACAACGGACGTTAGCCCCAGCTGCCCGGTGTTCCTGCGGGCACCTGCATATTGATGCCGGGAGCCCAGTTGCACGGCGTCCAGGTGCGCCATGCGATCAACGCGCATTGCTGCTGGGGCGACAGCGGGCTTGGGCCGGCGCACGGCATATCCGGGCTGCCACACCCAGGCCCAGGGGGCGGATCGGCCTGCGCCACCCCCGCCAGCCCGCAAAATGTGGCGGCAGTAGCCAAACCCAGCGCGGCGAACGCCACGCGCAAGTGTCTCATCATGGTGTCCCCTTTCCTCCCGACGAACGGGGACGCTACACCGGCCCGGCGACAACTCGGTCGGCTTTTGCGCCAGCTCACTTCACTTGTCCGCGCAGGGCGGCCGCCGTTGCTCGTCTTCCCACATCGACACCGGCCCGTTGTCGCGGATTCGGCAGTGCGGCCCGGGCTGCGGGGCCGGCCGGGCAGCACGTCGGCGGCACAACCGTCCAGCCGCGCTCAGTCCGGACGAGATCGCCCACGAAATTGTTCGGGAACTCGTCGCGACCCGGTTCAGCCACCTGGAAGTTATGCCCTGCTCCTCCGACGGGCAGGTCAGAGCGAAGGAGCCGTGGGGGCTTTACGGTTCGTTGAAGCGATCAATCGCGCCGGCCAGCGTCCTTTTGGTCCGCTCGAACAAGCCCAACGTTTGCACGTCCACAGGCCCGGTGATGCGAAGTTGAACATTCAGCTCCTTGAAACGCCGGTAGCGCATGATCCTCAGCTCGATGCTTTGAGGATCAGGGCCCGAGCTGCTCCTCGCTGTATACGTAACGGAGATCGATGCGGGGCTCTCCACGCGATCGAGGCAATCACGAAGATCAGCCCCTCCCACGGTGCCCTGGTCGTCCGAGTCGCCGACGTGGTAGTCGCTCTTTGTGGCAGGTGTCCCAAGCAACCCGGCACACTGCGCGACCACGGGTTCGAGGGCGTTCCACGCAGCGACCACGTCAGTAGCCCTGATCTCCAATTCGGCCAGGTGACTTGCGCTTGCCACTGCGTGATCGCCTCCTTTCACGCAGCAGCATAGTGGCCGGTGCCGGTCCCCTCTCGACATAAATCACCGTCTCGCCAACCTCGCGCTTCCCCCAACGGGACGATCGAGAGGTGCCCGAGGCGGGCAGGAAACGTGAGTGGGGCGCCCCGAGCAGAGAGCGAGGCGGCCCGATAACTGTTCAGACGCGGACTACACCGACCTGGTTCCGGTCAGCTCGGCGACCCAGCCGGCTTACCGCGCGGGCGAGTATCACCCACCCATCGTTGTTCTAGGTACCGGGTGCCTTTTCGAAGGTCGTGAGGACATTGAAGGATCCAGGGCCGTTGTAAACCAGGTAAACGGGGTCCTCGTGGCGCAGCAGGCCATAGCAGTTCGCGAAATCATCGAGATGGTAATAGAGGCTCGTTTGGCCGCCGACCTCCGAGTCGGGAGGCAGGACCGCACCGTTGGGGTAGAAGACGAGCTGAGCGAACCAACTTCCGGAGTTGATCAGCCCGATCACAGGCTGATTGGTGTTGGACATATAAAGCAACTCGTAGTCATCGACTTGTGTAAGAACGACATGAGGTCATCGTTTCAGCGATCCCGCGCGTGGACATGAGTAGGCGGATACGCGACTTACTGCGGATCGTTGCTTAGAGCGACCGAAATAGAACCCGGCCGTCCCGAGGAGAGTGGGGGCGGCCCGATCAACTAGTCAGACGTGGACTGGGGCGATCTGGTTCCTGTGGTCGCAGGCATGACGTCGGGACAAGACGAGTAGTGGAGTACTCACGACAGTTGCACTGCTTGGCCCCACCATCGAAGAGCAGCCAGTGGCCCCACTCCGAGGTCATTCAAAAGGAGAAGAAATCATGACAGACCCTCCCGGCATGGTGGTGGGCGTCTCCGGGCATTTCGGTGACGTCCTGTTCTCACTGTGGAACTACACCGACGCAGAGATCGAAGTGAACCTGGGGGCCGAGGCCGTACCGCCGACCGAGCCACTGAACAATTTCTTTCAGGGCACCAACATTGTGGTCCCGTCTAACGCGACCCGCTCGATTGGGGGCCACGTCGATTTGGGCATGCCGACTTATTACCCGTACTGGCTGCCCGTAGGCGTGTACAACTTGAAGGTCCAACCAGATACTGACGGAATTTGGTACCAAGTGGCGACCGGCGTCGAGGTTTCGGCGCCCCAACCCGTTGTTGGCGGTGGGAATCCCGTCTTTTCCCGTCGGGCACCGTCCAGTGCGGAAGCTCCGAACAGGCTCAGCGGCGGGGTGGGCATGCTTACCACTCCCGCGATTGTGTGTTGGTAATCGTCGCAGATCATGAAACACGCCCGATGGCGTTGCGAGACGCCTAGCGCAGGCCAGCTGCTTGGGCCGCTAGTCCTCAGCAGACTAGGCGAAAGCTGGTGTGGGCAGAGAACTCACTCCATGTCGAATGGTCTCCCGGTCGCGCGACTGACCCTGACCCCAAAGTTTGTCAGGATTTTCACATATTTCACTCATGTTGAGTTAAGCTCGATGCCGTCGTCTCATGTGAGCCAGGTCACAACGTGAGATTGGAGCCCATGATGGACCCTCGCCGAATCACGCTCGCCCTCGGCGCGGCTGTCGGCGCCGCTTTCGCGGCCGCGCTGATCGGACTGGCTAACGCTCCCGCGACCAGAGCCGACATGGGTCTTTTGTACCTCCCCTCCTCCCCTTTATTTTGGCCGGCGCGTAGGGATTGACCATCGAATCGATGATCGCCCGCCAGCGGTTCGAGGCCCTAGCTCGATGGATAAAGGCTCATCGGGCCTCCGATAGTCGGAAGATGCAGGCAGATGTTGTCGAGCAGCGGGACCAGACCGCCCTGCGCCGCGCCGAACACTTCCAAACCCTGGTGAACTCACTCGACTACGGGGTCGCGGTCGTCGGCGGCGACGGCCGCGTGGAATCCGCGAACCCGGCGGCCGACCGAATATTTGGCACCAGGCCCGAGGTTCTGAAAAATCGGCCAGCCAACAGAGCCCTCGACTTTCCCATCTACGACACCGACGGCCACCTCGTCGGTGCAGACCGGCATCCGCTCACCCAGATCCGGCAGACCGGAACCCCAATCAGTGATTACGTGTTCGGCGTCGATCGCTCCGATGGACAGCGGGTATGGCTGTGCGCAAGCTATCGCCTGCTGAACCCGGACGATCTCCAGCATTCAGCGGTGCTCATCTCACTCACCGACATCACCGCACAACGCGCCGCCAGCGAACGGCTCGCCCACGAGGCCACACACGACTCGCTGACCGGGCTGCCCAACCGCGCCCACGTGGTCACCCGGGTCACCGAAGCACTCGAATCCGGTGGCCACCACGTCTTGGCGGCGGTCCTATTCATCGATCTGGACAATCTCAAGACCATCAACGATTCGCTCGGCCACGACGCCGGGGATGACGTGCTACGGAGCGCGGCGCAACGTCTCTGCCGCGCCGTCCGATCCGGCGACGTGGTCGCCAGGCTTGGGGGCGACGAATTCCTCGCCCTGCTCATCGGCCGGATCGCTCGCCCCGATCTCGACGCACTCGCCGACAGACTCCACGCGACCCTGTCGGATCCGGTCGTCATCGAGGGCGTGACACTCCGCATTACGGCCAGCATTGGAATCGTTGTGATCGACAACAGCGACCCGCGCGGCACGGCAGAGATCCTGCGCGACGCCGACACCGCTATGTACGAGGCCAAAACCACAGGCCGGGGCAAAAGCCACTACTTCACCGAGCAGCTGCGAGACCGAAAGCGACTACAGCCCACCAACTAACGGGAGCTCGATGTCGACCGTCTTCGTATGAGCTGGGTCACAACGTGAGATTGGAGCCCGTGATGAACGCTCATCGGATAACGCGGACACTCGGCACGGCCGCCGGCGGCCTGCTGGCCCTGGGGTTGGGCATTGGGGCGGCGCTGGCCGCCTCGCCCCCCGGCAATGGCGCGGGCGGCCGGGTGCCGCGGTGTCACAGCCGTGGCACGACAGCGGGAAGCCTTGGTTAGAACCATCGCTTATTCACCGTTTATGACCGAAAATCGACGAGAATTACCAACAACGGTTGGCATCTTTGGGATAGCGAAAACGGTTGCACTGCAACGGCTAGCGATGACCAGGGAGAACCATCGAAAACACCCGACTGGTAATCTTGTGGTCGCAGGTTCGAGTCCTGCCGGGGGCGCACATTGTTGGAAGCCAGCCACTGTGGCCAGCGAGGTTTATGTGGCAGATGTCCTCGGATGGTGCGTTATGTGCTGCCGGCGACGAATCAGCGGAGGTGTCCGGTGTCCCAGTCCGACCTGGTCTTGTTCAGCGTCGACAACCATGTCGCGCTGATCACCGTCAATGACCCCGATCGACGCAACGCCGTCACCGACGAGATGTCGAGGCAGCTACGGGCCACGGTGGAACGGGCCGAGGCCGACCTGGATGTACACGCCGTCGTCGTTACCGGCACCGGCAAAGCGTTCTGCGCGGGCGCCGACCTGAGCGCATTGGGCAGCGCAGCCGAGGAGGGACTGCTACGGATCTACGACGGCTTTATGGCCGTCGGCAAGTGCACGCTGCCCACGATCGCCGCCGTCAACGGCCCGGCCGTCGGGGCAGGCCTGAACTTGGCGCTGGCGGCCGACGTGCGCATCGCCGGACCGAAGGCGTTGTTCGACGCGCGTTTTCAGAAGCTGGGTCTGCATCCGGGCGGCGGGGCGACGTGGATGCTGCAGCGCGCCGTCGGGCCGCAGGTGGCCCGTGCGGCCTTGCTGTTCGGTATGCGCTTCGACGCCGAATCTGCTGTGCGGCATGGGCTGGCGCTCAGCGTGGCCGATGACCCGGTGACTGCGGCGTTGGAGCTGGCGGCCGGGCCTGCGGCTGCACCCCGCGAAGTCGTGCTCGCGACGAAGGCCACCATGCGTGCGACGGCCAGCCCCGGATCGCTCGATGCCGAGCAGCACGAATCTGCCAAGGACATCGAACTCAGGCCGCAGGCCACCTCGATCCAGTCACCGGAGTTCGCCGCCCGGCTGGCCGCGGCGCAACGTAAGTAAGCGCGACCGCTACAAATCGAGCAGCGCCGTCTCCGGTGATTCGATCAGCCGGCGCAGCTCCCCCAAAAACTGCGCCACGTTGGCGCCGTCGGCGACCCGGTGGTCGAACACGCAGGTCAGGGTCATCTGAGGACGTACAACTACGGTGTCGTCGAGCACCATGGGCCGCGGTTTGAGAGAGCCCATGCCCAGGATCGCCGCCTCCGGATAGTTGATCACCGGCACCCCGTCATCGAGTCCGAGCGCCCCGAAGTTCGAAACGGTAAATGTCGAGCCCGCAAGCTCGGCCGGTTTCAAGGTGCCTGCGCGGGCGTCCCGAATCAGCCGCGCGACGCACTCAGCGAGTTCGCGCGTGGTCTTGTCCTGCGCGTCAGCGATCACCGGGACCAGCAGACCGCGGGGCGCGGCGACCGCGAACCCCAGATGGATCGCGTGATGGGAGCGCACCTGCGGACCGTCTGGGCCGTCAACCCATGTCGAATTGAGAATCTTGTTGTGCGTCAACGCGATTATCAGCAGCCGTAGCGTGAGAACGAACGGTGAGATGACGTCATCGCCAAGTCGCAGCAAGCCCGTGCAGTCGACCTGCACGCTGGCATGTGCGTCAGGAATGTTGCTGCGCGACAATGTCATCCGCTCTGCCATCTGAGCGTGGACCCCGCGCACCGGCAAGACGTCGCATGACACTCCGGGCCGCTCGGCGCCGACTCCGGCGGCCGCCAACACAGCCTCCCGGCTGATCAGGCCGTCGGGGCCCGGCGGGACATCGCCCAGGTCTACGAGCAACTCGGCGGCCAGTTTCCGCACGGACGGCTTGGCTTTCGGACGCCTTCGGCTGGTGTCCAGAGCGTCATCGGCCCCATATCCGACGAGTACCGGCCTCCGCGTGGACAATTCACCATAGGACGTGGTGGCCGCAACCGGCTGGGGCGTCTCGGCCGCCGCGCCCGGCGTGGTGTCGATACGTACCAGCAGCGAGCCGACCGTCAGCACCTCACCTTCGGCCCCACGTAATTCCACGATCTGGCCCGCGTACGGGCTGGGGATCTCGACTTCGGCCTTGGCGGTCTCCACCGAGCACAACGGCTGGTTGAGCTCGACGTCGTCACCGACTGCGACGCGCCAACAGGACAGCGTCACCTCTTCGAGGCCCTCACCGAGGTCGGGAACGATGAACGCTTTGATGCGATCGTGATCGCCGGGCGTGGTCATGGCAGCTCCAGCACACGCTCAACGCAATCCAGCAGTCGATCGGGACCGGGTAGCCACAACTTCTCGAGTCGCGCGGGCGGATAGGGAGTGTCAAACCCGCAGGCGCGCAACACCGGTGCTTCGAGTTCGTAGAACAGCTCTTCCTGGATGCGGGCTGCGAGGCCTGCGCCGTAGCCCAGGCTCCGCGGCCCCTCGTGCAGCACCACGCACCGCCCGGTGCGGCGGATCGATGCGGCCACGGTGTCGAAATCCAGCGGGACCAGGGACCGCAGGTCGAGGACCTCGAGGCTCCAATCATATTGCTGGGCAGCTATTTCAGCGGCTGACAATGCCGTGTCCACCAGGCCGCCGTAGGTCAGCACGGTGACATCGGTACCGGCGCGGCGCACCGCAGCTCGCCCGATGGGAAGTCCGGGCCGGGTGGTATCGACGACCTCACGACCCCAGTAGCGTCGCTTGGGCTCTAAGAACATCACCGGGTCCGGACAGGCGATGGCATGGCGCAGCAGCCAGTAGGCGTCTGACGGTGTGGACGGCACCACCACCTTCAGGCCTGCAGTGTGCGCCCAATAGGACTCGGTGGATTCCGAATGATGCTCGACCGCACCGATACCGCCGAACGACGGTATCCGCACGGTGACCGCCATGTTGATTTCGCCGCGGGTGCGGGTTCTGTACTTCGCCAGGTGGCTGACCACCTGATCGAAGGCGGGATAGGAGAATCCGTCGAACTGGATTTCGGGGACCGGTACGAAGCCCCGCAGCGCTAAGCCGACGGCGATGCCGATCACCGCGGACTCGGCCAGTGGGGTATCGAAACAGCGCTGCGGTCCGAATGTCGCGGTGAGTCCTTCGGTGACCCGAAAAACGCCGCCGAGCGTTGCCACGTCCTCACCGAAAACGAGCACCCGGTCGTCGCCGGCCATCGCGTCGTGCAGTGCCCGGTTGAGCGCCTGGACCATCGTCAGCGGCGTAGCGGTGAACAGGTCTGCGGTCGAATGGGTCGGCGGTTCGGCGATCTGGGTCATCACACCTCCCGACGGATTTCCGTGCGCAACTGCTGGCGCTGCGCTTCAAGTCCCGGCGTCATTTCCGCGTACACCGAGGTGAAGACCTCGTCGATGTCGATGTCGGGGGCCGCGAACACCGCGTCGCGAAGGTCGGCGCGCAGCCGCTTGCACCGCGCGTCGACCCGGCTTTCCAGCCGCTCCGACCACAGTCCCTGGTTCTCCAGGTAGGTCCGGTAGCGCGGAATCGGGTCCAGCATCTGCCACCGATCCAGTTCTTCCTGGCTGCGGTATCGCGTCGGATCGTCCGATGTGGTGTGCGGGCCAAGCCGGTAGGTGATCGCCTCAATCAGCGTCGGGCCGCTGCCGGCTCTGGCCCGTGCGGCGGCTTCGGCCATCACCGCGTAACACGCCAGCACATCGTTACCGTCCACCCGAACACCGGGCATGCCATATCCAATGGCCTTGTGCGCGATGGAAGGTGCGGCCGTCTGGCTGCGCAGCGGCACCGAGATCGCCCACTGGTTGTTCTGCACATAGAACACACACGGCGCTTTGAACACCGCCGCGAAGTTGAGGGCCTCGTGCACGTCGCCCTCGCTGGTAGCGCCATCGCCGAGAAAGGCCACCGTCATCGAGTCCTCGCCGAGCCGCTGGGCGGCCATCGCCGCGCCGACGGCATGCAGCGTCTGCGTGCCGATCGGAACCGATATCGGGGCGCAACACTTCTTGGTGAAATCCAGGCCGCCATGCCATGTTCCGCGCCAGGCGGCACCGACATGGCCGGGTGGGATGCCGCGGACGAGATAGACGCCCAGTTCGCGGTATTGAGGGAACAACCAGTCGGTCTTTCGCAGGCAGGCCGCGGCGCCGACCTGTGCGGCCTCTTGGCCGCAGCAGGACGCGAACAGCGCTAGTTCACCTTGCCGCTGCAGGTTGACGAATTCGGCGTCCACATCGCGGGTGACCACCATCATCTCGTAGAGCCAGCACAATGTCTCCGCCGGAAGCTCGCGGCTGTAACGGACCTCTGCTGTTGCCGTCCCGTCAGCGGCGACGAGTTGCACCGGCTCGAGGTCGACAGTCATCGGCGTCAGAGCAGCTTCAGCCATACGGCCTCCAACCCACGGTCGGCGCGGGTGTGCGGCGGCTCTTAGCAAACCCGGGGAACCGAGGGTGCTACGAGCCGGTGCCAGCCGCTAGCTGCACGATCCGTTCGGCTCGCCGCAACACGGGCGCATCCACCATTATGCCCTCAAATGCGAAGACACCGCGCTCATCGGCGGCTGCGGCGAGAACGTGTCGCGCCCACTGCACCTGGTCGGCGGACGGCGCGTAGCCGGCCCGGATCACCGGCAGCTGACTGGGGTGGATAGCAACCTTCACGTCGAAGCCCACCGCGACCGCGTCGTCGACTTCAGCGCGCAGCCCGTCGAGGTTCTTGATGTCGAGGTAGACCGAATCCAGCGCGAGGCGGCCGTGCGCCTTGGCGGCCAGCAGGGATTGTGAGCGGACGTGGCGGGCCACCTCGCGGTATGTCCCGTCCGGGTAGCGGTTGGCGGTACCGCCGAGCGCCGCGAACAAATCCTCGGCACCCCACATCACCGCGATCGCGTTGTCCACGGATACCGTTTCGGTGACGACGAGCGCACCCATCGGCGATTCGACCAGGACAATCACGTTCAGCGGTGCCAGCGCGCTAACCTGTTCGGGCGCCTCACATTTGGGCAACATCACGGTGTCGTAGCCCGTGCGTTCAAGGGCCGCCAGGTCGAGTTGCTGATCTGCGGTGCCGAACTGATTGACGCGCACCACGGTCCGGGCCGGATCGAGCTGGACGCCGACCAGCGCTTCGCGAGCGGCAGGACGGTCGGCCGCCGCACATCCGTCCTCGAGGTCGAGAATGACGATATCGGCTGCGGCGGCGGCTTTCTCGTAGCGCTCCGGGCGGTCGGCCGGGCAGAAAAGCCATGCCGGCCCGGGATTTTGCAGGCCCATCAGTCAACGGCCTCCGCCGGGCGCATCCGCACCAGCGTCTTACGGCCCGCGGTGGCCACCACGTCGCCGTGCTGATTTCGACCGGTGTGCGCAAAGGTCACGATGCCTTCCCCGGGACGGCTCTTCGATGCCCGCTTCTCGGTGATGACGGTCTCGGCGTAGAGCGTGTCCCCATGGAACAGCGGTTTCGGGAAAGCGATTTCGGAGAAACCGAGATTGCCCACGATGGTCCCCTGGGTCAGCTGCGCGACCGACAATCCGACGAGGGTCGACAGGGTGAACATCGAGTTCACCAAACGCTGATTGAACGGCGGCAGCGCGTCGGAGAAGGCGGCATCCAGATGCAGCGCTTGGGTATTCATGGTCAAAGTCGTGAAGAACACATTGTCGGCTTCGGTGATGGTGCGCCCCGGACGATGCAGATACCGCACGCCCGTCTCGAACTCTTCAAACCACAACCCGCGCTGGGTTACCGTCCTGACCGGATGGTCCCCGTTCGTCTCGCTCACAATCCCACCTCTCGCGCGATCAGCATCAACTGCACCTCGGTGGTGCCCTCACCGATCTCCAGGATCTTGCTGTCCCGGTAGTGGCGGGCCACGGTGAATTCGTTCATAAACCCGTAACCGCCGTGGATTTGGGTAGCATCACGCGCGTTGTCCATCGCCGCCTCGCTGGCCACCAACTTGGCGATCGCCGCCTGCTTCTTGAACGGCTTGCCGGCCAGCATCAGCGCCGCCGCGTCGTAATAGGCGGTGCGAGCGGTGTGCGCGCGGGCCTCCATCCGCGCGATCGTGAATGCGATCGACTGATATCGGCCGATGGGTTGACCAAACGCTTCGCGTTCTTTCGCGTACTTGACGCTCTCGTCGACGCAACCCTGCGCGGCTCCGGTGGACAACGCCGCGATCGCGATGCGGCCCTCGTCGAGGATCCGCAGGAAGTTGGCATACCCGCGTCCGCGTTCGCCGAGCAGATTCTCCTCGGGCACGCGGACGTCGTCGAAGCTCAGCGGATGGGTGTCCGAGGCGTTCCAGCCCACCTTGTTGTAGGCCGGCTCCACGGTGAACCCCGACGTGGGTACCGGCACCAGGATCGATGAGATCTCCTTTTTGCCGTCCTGTTCGCCGGTGACCGCAGTGACGGTCACCAGCTTGGTGATGTCGGTGCCGGAGTTGGTGATGAACTGCTTGGACCCGTTGATCACCCAATGGCCGTCGTCGAGATGCGCGCTGGTTTTGGTGGCGCCGGCATCGGTGCCGCCGCCCGGCTCGGTCAGCCCGAACGCGCCCAGTGCAGCACCACTTGCCAACTGCGGCAGCCATTCCC
>Ga0209655_10000054_pt1 | contig 39044 bp, 32 predicted proteins | sample BogFormECP03_OM2_FD_188236 | JGI IMG/M metagenome (GOLD analysis project Ga0209655, IMG submission 188236) | Bog forest soil microbial communities from Calvert Island, British Columbia, Canada - ECP03_OM2 (SPAdes) (version 2) | ecosystem: Environmental > Aquatic > Freshwater > Wetlands > Bog ...
TCCAGTATCACCGCTCGCATTGCGTTCGGTCTCCGTCGGTCATTTTGCTCTTGTGGGTCCATTTGTTTCAGAGATGACCCCTCAGGCTTGCACTATGTAACGCTTAAACATGGCTTTCCTCAGCGTAGATGATACTCACCATCACAGCAAAGTTGTTTCTAACTGCTGATTAACGCGCTTACCGGAAAAGTGGGTACTGGATCGAGCCTTTCCGCCAGAGTCGGGCGGCTTGGTCTAGGAGCGTTTGACCTTGGGCGTCGACTGAGCCCCTAGCGGTTCGCGGAAAGGATCCATCGGAATCGGCGCGTACTCGACCTCGATGATCTCAAGGCGCTCCGTCCTTGCTGGCGCGCGCAAGTCCACGCGATCGCCGGAGCTCGCCTTCATCAGCGCATTGGCGAGAGGCGAGCGCCAACTGATGTAGCCGCGGTCGAGGTCCACCTCGTCGATGCCTACGATCGAGACGACATGTTCGAGGCCGGCGGCATCCTTGTAGGTTACGGTAGCGCCGAAGAAAACGCGCGTAGCGGCTGACCCTGGCCGCGGAGCGGCGGGATCGACGACCACGGCCGCGTCAATGCGTTTCGTGAGAAAGCGAATCCGCGAATCGATTTGGCCTAAACGTCGTTTGCCGTAGAGGTAGTCGGCGTTTTCACTGCGGTCCCCGTTACTAGCAGCCCACGCTACGACCTCCACCACCGCGGGCCGCTCGCGACTCAGTAGGAACCGATGCTCGTCTTTCAGTCGCTGCAACCCGGCTGCCGTGATGTAGTTTTTGAGTGTCGGCCCCGCTGCCTCGGGCATCGGTCCGCGGAGCGGCCGCTTTTCTCGCATTTGCCAATCTGCCATGGGATTTCGTGTACTTGTGGGTGACCCAATCTCGGAAGGTCCGCGCCTCGGTCCCGATAATTCCTTGTACGGTGAACGTGAGGTACCCAGGTTAGATGTCGAATGATACATCGGTCTTTCCTGCGGCACTCTTATAAAATGCGGTGACCGGTCCGATTAGATGTCAAGGCGAAGAAGTGCGCGGTTCACCTGCCCACGCAACAATTCTGCGAATGCGATTGTGAGAGAAGCCGGTGCCGCATCCTTGCGCTTTTGGTACACGCAAGGGTGCGGGTTTGACTTGTCCTCGTTCCTGGCACGTCCTAACAGACACCCAATTTCAATGAATTCGTAGGTCGTTTAGAATCAACACTTGCAAAAGTGTATCAAAACAAAGGACTTTAACTGTCTTTAGAATGAACACTTATACAAAAACCAGGGGGAGGGGGGCACCACCGTACCGCCAAACTTTTGATTGACGCTGCCCAATCTCCGGCTATCATGCATGTCCTGAACATGCACACCAATTTGGCCGCAACCAGCTGATGCCGCCACTCCTTCGCACCCTCCGTCTGCGCGATCTTTACTTACTCTTCGTCGGCTGCGTCATCGGCTCCGGCATTTTCCTGACGCCCGGCCTCATCCTTCAGCAGTTGGATGGCTCCGTCGGTATCTCTCTGCTCGTGTGGGTTGTCGGCGGCATCCTCTCTCTCCTTGGCGCGCTCACCTACGCCGAACTCGCCGCCACCAATCCCGAAGCTGGCGGCATCTATTGTTATGTCCGCGACGCCTTCGGCCGTCTCCCCGCGTTTCTCTACGGCTGGTGTCTGTTCCTCGTAATCGCCAGCGGCTCGGTAGCCGCGCTGGCTCGCGCCTTCACCGAGCACCTCGCGGAAATTGTTCCGCTTACCGCGCTCAGCAAAACCGTCTTCTCTGTCCTCATGATCGCCGTCGTCACCGCCGTAAACGTCTGGGGCACGCGCAAAAGCTCCAACCTCCAGAACTGGACCACGCTGATCAAGGTCGGCATCATCGTTATTCTCAGCGCCATTCTTCTCTCGCTCGGCAGCCACGCGGGAGATTTGCCGCGCGCGATGGGCACATCGCAGCATGGCCTCGGACTGCTCTCCAGCTTTGGCCTCGCCATGATCAGCGTCCTCTGGGCCTACGAAGGCTGGCAGTTCGGCACCTACAGCGCCGGCGAAGTGGTCAACCCGCAAAAAGCATTTCCTCGCGCTTTCTTGCTAGGCTCGCTCACTCTTTGCGCTCTTTACCTCGTCGCAGTCATCGCCTATCTCTTCGCGCTCGGCCCCGCTGGCGCAACCGCAAGCAACACCATCGCCGCGACCGCCGTGTCCATAGTCCTCGGCCGCAAAGCGCAAATCATCGTAGCCCTTACGATTCTCATCTCCACCTTCAGCGCCGCCAACAGCGTCATGCTCACCTCCCCGCGCGTTTTCTACGCCATGGCCAACGACAATCTCTTCTTCAAGCGTCTCGCCGACGTCCATCCGCGCTTCCAGACGCCAGCTGCCGCCATCGTCGCGCTCGGCGTCTGGTCCGCGGTCCTCGCCTGTGCAGGAAAATTCGCCGAACTCATCGGCGGCGTCATCTTCATCGGCTGGATTTTCTACGGCCTTGGCGCAGCCGCCATCTTCCCGCTCCGCCGCATTGGCAAAGACCTGCCGATCCCCTATCGCGTCCCAGGCTATCCCTGGACACCGCTTCTCTTCGTCCTGGCTGCAGCCGCCATCGTCATCAACGCCATCGTCGTCGCCATCCACGACCCTCAAAAATTCATCCACCTGGAAATCGCCATCGTCCTCTTCGCCCTCGGCATCCCAGCCTATTTCTTTTGGCGCAAAGGCGTTGCTCCCGCCAAATAGGAACACCCTGCTTCCACAGTCGCGATTTCATGGAACCTTTGAGTTGAGTTCGGTGTCAAAGCATCTATCCGGGGATTCGCTGGCAGCCTGTTTGCTCGCAGGAAGGCGCCCGATGCTCGAAGCTAGAGGGCTCACGAAGTATTACGGCTCGGTGCTCGCCGTCCAAAGCATTGATTTCTCTCTGGCACCGGGCCAGGTCCTCGGCTACCTGGGTCCAAATGGCTCCGGCAAAAGCACTACCGTCAAAATGCTCATCGGCCTGCTGGAACCCAATCACGGCCAGGTTCTCTTCGAAGGCAAAAACATACAGCAGGATCTTGTCGGCTACCGCAAACACCTCGGCTACGTCCCCGAAGAGGCCAATCTCTATCCCTATTTGACCGGCCAGGAATATCTCGAACTGGTCGGCACCTTGCGTGGCATCTCTCAACCGCGGATGAAAGCAAAAATCGATGCCTTCCTCGAACTCTTTTCTCTATTTGCTCATCGGCACGTCTCTCTCGGGTCTTATTCCAAAGGCATGCGCCAACGCATCCTGCTCATCTCCGCGCTTATGGACAACCCTGACGTGCTCATTCTGGATGAACCGCTCTCGGGCCTCGATGCGACTTCCGCTCTCATTCTTAGAAACCTCATTCAATCGCTGAGCGCCCGAGGCAAGACGATCTTCTATTGTTCTCATGTCCTTGAAGTGGTCGAGAAAGTTTGTTCGCACCTGCTCATTTTGCGGAAAGGCCAGGTCATTGCCAGCGGCTCGACCGAGGAAGTCCGCCAGCGTATCGGTCAAAGCTCGCTCGAAAATATTTTCCTTCATCTGGTGGAAGACAGGGACGTCGCGCAAATCGCGAACAACATCGTGGATGTGGTGGTTTCTCCGTGATCGCCGCCGGCAAAGAATTCGTTCGCGCGCGCTGGGAGCCTTACTCTCGTCGCCCGTTTCCCACTCTTCTGCGCGTTTTCATGGGCCGCGTCTTCCACGGGGGCGGCGATTCCGGCGCCGATGAAATGGACGTTGCCTTAGGCGTCATCCTCATTTTGCTGGCCATGCCTGGCGTACTCGTCTCTCTTCTTCTCTTCGAAAAATACATGGTTCTCTCGTTCGGCGGATTTGACCCGTTCATCGCGACTATCCCAGATGAATATTTCTTCATCGTCCTGAGCATGGTCGTCACCGGCGGCGCCGCCGTGTGGCGCTGGGACGCTCTCTTCCTAGACGTCCGCGACTACACCAACATCGTTCCGCTGCCAATCTCTCTTCGCCGTATCTTTCTCGCAAATTTCGCCGCGATTCTCCTGCTGGCCATCGCTCTCACTGTCGATGTGAACGCCGCCAGCTTCGTCCTCTTCCCCGTCACCGTGGTCGCCTCGCAGGTCTCACTTAAAGTGTTGCTTCTGCAATTTGCCGCGGGCCATGCCGTTACCGTTGCTCTCGCCAGTGTGTTTAGTTTCTTTGCCGTATTCGCGATCATCGGCTTGCTCATGGCGATGCTTCCGTACGCGCTTTTTCGCAGAATCTCTCTTTATGTCCGTTTTCTGATCGCGCTTTTCTACCTCGCGCTGCTCGCCACCAGCTTTGCCGTTACCTCCTTCCTCGGCCAGCTCGCGCGCATGAGCAAACTCGCGGTCAGCCTGTTGCCTCCTGTCTGGTTCCTGGGCATAGGCCAGACGCTCTGGGGGAACGGCCACAATCCATTTTTCGCGGCGATGGCACGAACAGCTCTGTTAGCACTGGGAATTTCTCTCGCTGTCGCCATTTTGTCTTATACTCTGAGCTTCCGGCGTTCCTTCATCCGCATTCCTGAGACAGCGGACGTCGGCCCACTCCCTCGCTCGCAATTTCATCTGCTCCCGGTCAGCCTCTTTGACCGCATCCTTCTTCGTAATCTGCCGCAGCGCGCCTGCTTCCACTTCATCTCTCGCACGCTTCTTCGTGGCCAAACTCATCTCCAGATCGCGGCAGCTTTCGTCGCCATGGGCATGGTCTTTGCTGCGCAGGCTTTCGCGTCTTCGTTCCATCCAGGCGTCTCGGCCTCTCGAGCGCTGCGAGTTCCGTCCGAAGATCTCCTCTCCATCCCGTTTACACTGAGTTTTTGCATCATCGTAGGAATCCGCCTGGCTTTCGAAATTCCCGCTGACCTCCGTGCGAATTGGGTCTTCGCGCTGTGGATCGATCCGAACGCTTTGCAAACCCGCTCCGTTGCGCGGAAAGTTCTTCTGACTTTTTCTCTCGTGCCCTTGATTCCGATCTGCTTCGCCAGTTCCTGGCTTCTCTGGAGCCTTTCCATCGCCATCTTGCACAGCGCTGTTTTCGCTGCCTGTACAATCGCTTTCGTCGAGATCCTGCTCCTGCGCTTCCGGAAAATCCCCTTCACCTGCACTTATCCGCCCTTCCAAAGCCATTCCGCCTTGATTCTCGTTGCCTATATCTTCGGCTTCCTGCTGTTTACCTCCTACCTCCCCGCACTCGAACTCTGGTCCCTCGCCGATCCATGGCGCGTCTCCCTTTTCATCCCCATCATCACGATCATTCTCGGCTCCATCCATTTCTACCGAAAGCAAATGCTCGACATGGACAAGCACCTCATCTTCGAGGAAAGCTCCGCCTCCAATTTCTAGCCTCCAGACCTGAACTTTTTATCCGAAATCCGCATTGAGAATGTGCCAAGATTAGTTCGCACTCGATTTCGAACGGCGAGAGGTCTCCAATGAAATTCTCGAAGTTCCTCCCGACCATTCTAGCTATTCTGTTTGCACTCACCATGTCACAGGAAATCTCGTCCCTAACCACCGCACCAAACAAACGAATCGTGATCGCCGCCAGCGAGCTCTTCGACGGTCACGGCCACATCCTTCACAACACGCGCATCGTCATCGAAGGCGCAAAAATTCTCTCCATCGAGCTGAATGCACCAAGCTCACCATCCCCCGACTACGACCTTCGCGGCTTAACCGTCCTCCCCGGCTGGATCGACGCCCACGTTCACATCACCTGGATCTTTGGCCCCGACGGAAAAAATGCCGGCCAGGGAGGCACAACTCCCGAAGCCTCTTACGCCGTGGCCTCAAACGCCTACCAAACATTAATGGCGGGCTTCACCACAGTGCAAAGCATTGGTTCCCTCGCCGACATCCCCCTGCGCGACGCCATCGCCAAAGGCCAACTCCCCGGCCCACGCATCCTCACCTCCGCTGAACCCATCATGGGTCGCGGCGAACAAACCGGCACACCCGAAGAACTTCGCGCCTTCGTCCAAAAACAAAAAGCCGCCGGTGCCGACCTGATCAAGATTTTCGCCTCTGGCGGCATGACCCGCGGCCCAATGACTCTCTCTCAAGAGCAACTGAACGCAATCTGCGACGAAGCAAAAAAGCAAGGTCTGCGCACTCTGGTCCACGCGTACAGAGACGCCGTGCGCGCCGCGACAATCGCCGGATGCACGGAAATCGAACACGGCCTCGGCGCCACCGACGATGAACTGAAATTAATGGCCGAAAAAGGAACCTATCTCGACCCGCAAGCCGGCCTGCTTCTGGAAAACTACATCGAAAACAAAGCCAGCTATCTCGCCCCGCCCTACTTCACAGAAGAAAGCTTTGCCGCGATGCTGGGATTAATCCCCGCCCACCAGGAATTCCTGAAACGCGCCTCGCGCATCCCAGGATTGAAAATTGTCTACGGCACAGACGCTGTGGCAGGCGCCCACGGCCGCAACGCCGAAGACTTCATCCACCGCGTCCGCGATTGCGGAGTCGAGCCCATGTCCGCCATGATCTCCGCCAACTCCCTCGGCGCAGAAGCGCTTGGCATGGCCGATCAAATCGGCTCCATCGCCCCGGGCCTCGAGGCAGACCTCATCGCCCTCGACGGTGACCCGGCAAAAGACATCACCGCCGTCCGTCGCGTAGTTTTTGTAATGAAAGCCGGCGTCGTCTACAAAAACGTCGCCCGCATCTCGATTCCCGCGCCGCCAGCCTCGCATCCCTGAAACGTCGCTGACATTTCTAATCCGCGCGTTCCTTCAACTCCATCGCGCCAAGAGCGGGCATTTCCGGCGCTGGCCGCTCCGTCCGCGTCGTCGTAATCACCACCACACTGATCAGCACAAACAAAGTCCCCAAAGCAGTTCGCAGTCCCATCTCTTCCCCGCCCAGAAAATATCCTACGAGCACGGCCACCACCGGATTCACATAAGCATAAGTCCCAACTTTTGTCGGCGACTCGTGATGAATCAACCACACGTAAGCGGTGAATCCAATGATCGACCCCGCGACAATCAAATAAATCAAGCAGAGCCAGGCTTCGCGCGAAACCGCCGCCGGATGAAAACTCCGAAATTCGCCGAACAGCGCCCCTGCAAGCGCCAGTAAAATTCCGCCCACCAGCATCTGCGCTCCGGAACTCATCACCTTCGACGATGGTAGCTCCAACTTCCGCGAAAGCACCGACCCTAGCGACCAGCTCATCGAAGCAGCAATCAGTGCCAGGGCTCCATATTTATCAATCGGCGCTCCTCCCAAATTCAACGACCGGCTCATCAGCACAGCTACGCCGCCAATCCCAATCAAAAGCGCCAGGCCCAGCCGCACCGTAAGCCTCTGCGTCCGCAAAAAAACAATCTCCGCCAGCGCAATGAAGACTGGAATCAATGCCAACATCACCGCGGCAAGACCCGAAGGCACGCGCTGCTCCGCCCAAAACAACAGCCCGTAATCAAAAACAAAGATAAGCAGCGCCAGCAGCGTCGCTGACATCCACTGGCGCCCGCTAGGCGAACGCTCGCCCCGCGCGACCATCCATCCATAAAGCACCAGGCCCGCCACCAGAAACCGCATCGAAGCCAAAATCAGGGGCGGCACTTCGCGCACCCCAACCCGAATCGCTAGAAACGTGGATCCCCACACAAAATAAATAATCCCAAACGCCAACAATGTCTTCCAGATTGGCCGCTCCGTGCTGCTTCCCATGGCAAATTATTCTATAAGCTCCATCTCACATCGGACACAGCCAATGCGGCTCCCTTAACGCGCCTCTAACGAAGAGGAGCAATCCAGGGGCTGCGCAGCTTGCCGAATATCCAGTGCACAACCCTCACCCCGCTGGTACACTTTTGCAAATGGCCGAGCCACTTCGCCATCGGCACTCTTCCGTTGTTCGCGTCACGCACTGGCTCACGACTTTGTCCTTCCTCGCCTTGCTCGTCAGCGGAGTGGAAATTCTAATCTCGCACCCGCGCTTCTATTGGGGAGAGACCGGCAATGTACGGACTTCCGCGCTATTCACATTTCCAATTCCGACTTCCAGAGCCACTTTTCCCAACGGGTACAAGTACACGCTTCCCGACCAGAACGGTTGGAGCCGCTATCTGCATTTTCAAGCGGCGTGGGTCGCGGTGCTGACCGGACTACTTTACGTGGGCTTCGGATTGTTGCGAGGGCATTTCCGGCGGAATTTGCTGCCCGCTTCTGCCGACCTCTCTACGAAGGGGATCTCGAACGTCGTTGCCGGGCATTTGCGCCGCAAGCCGCGGAGTGAGGACGAAGGATGGTCGTATAACGTGCTGCAGCGGGTGACGTATTTATTCGTGATATTTGTTCTTTTTCCGATGGTTATCTGGACGGGCCTGGCGATGTCGCCGGCCTTCGCTTCTGCTTTTCCGACTGCGGTCAATGTTCTGGGCGGCCAGCAATCGGCGCGCACGTTGCATTTTTTCGTGACGGTGCTGCTGGTCGGCTTCCTCCTGGTTCACATCGTAATGATATGTCTTGCTGGATTCCGAGACCGGATGAGCGCGATGATTGTGGGTCGCGGCAGAGGAGATGTGGAGGGAGCATGAGGACGTTTTCACGCCGTAAACTAATTGCGACTGGAGTCGTAGCCGCCGCCGGTGCTTCCGGCCTGGTCGTCGCAGGAAAGCTGGCCAAGCACTATGGACTGGTCCCGCCTGATGCTGGCGGTCTCTACGGCGCTGGCGAAACGCTGACCTACGCCGCCCAGCGCCTATTGACCCGCCATTCGATGGCACGCGAATTTACTCGCAACCAGATTTCGGCGAACCCTTTCGCGAACGAAGTCGCCCCCTTAGGCGACGCCTTCCAGCGCCTTCAAGACGCGAACTTTGCGGACTGGCGCCTCACCGTAGATGGCATGGTTGCCCGCCCAGCCTCTTTCTCGGTCGCAGAACTCAAGAGCTACCCCTCTCACACGCAAACCACGCATCTCGCCTGCGAAGAGGGCTGGTCTTATATAGCCGAATGGAAAGGCGTGCCGCTTTCTCACATCCTGGGCCTGGTCGAGCCCCTCCCCCAGGTTCGCTACGTCGTCTATCGTTCCTTCCAACCCCAATGGTGGGAGAGCATCGACATGGCCGATGCCCTGCACCCCCAAACTCTCGTCACGCACAGTATGAACGGCACTGAGCTCCCCGTAGCTTTCGGCGGACCTCTTCGCCTCCGCGTCCCCCGGCAACTCGGCTACAAGAACGTCAAATACATCACGCACCTCACGCTGACCGACAGCCTCAAAAATCTCGGCAAAGGATGGGGGTCAGCGGCCCCAGAAGCTGGTTACTCCTGGTACGCCGGCATCTGACAGGACCTAAGCCTGGAATTGATTCAAGGACGGTCTACTGTTTGGTGGATGCTGCGTTGTTCAGCGTCTGCAATTTTGCCAACTGCTCCCCGACCCAATCCGCGTCTTTCGCATGCGGAACCAATTCCAGGTAAATCTGTAGTTCCAAGATCGCGTTGGCATAGTCGTTTTTTCGGGCAAAAATCTGGCCCAGCAAGAAATGCAGTTGCGGAGAACGTCCGAAAAGGTGTTCGGCTTTGAGGGCGTTCCTTTCCGCGTCTGCGAAGTTGTGAACGTTGTAGTTCGCGGCTGCGTTGTAGAAGTAGGCCTCGGCGTAGCTGAACGGATCGAGCTCCATGGTGTAACCGGTGAGATCTTTGAAGGGGTCGAGAGCCAGAATGGAATCCGTAAAGTGAATGACCTCCATCCAATTCCCGGCCTCGAACGCCATGGATGCGAGCGAGAGATAAGGCGGCAGGAACCTAGCATCCACGGTGGTGGCGCGAGTATAGGCCGTGCGAGCTGCATCCTTATCGTTCGCCTTCTCGAGAAGGGTACCTAGCTGAAACCAGGCGTAGACGTAGGCCGGGTAAATCTCCACCGCCTTTTCAAAATATTTGCGCGCGTTGGCGAATTTGCCGTTCCTCTGCGCGTCGAGGCCTTTGACGTAGGCTGAAACAGCATCCTTAGGCGCTTTATATGCGGCGGCGTTCACGGTCGCGCCCTGAATCTTTGCACTCCTGTGCACGACAATGATCCCAATATCGACGCTTTTGCTGGAAGCATCGAGCGCCACGAGGCTTACGTCACGGGACTGAAAACCCGAGATCGAGGCCCGCACCTCACACTTTTCCAATTCCTGCCGGGGAATCCCGGTTTCCGCAAACTTGCCGGGCACAGCAGATTGCGAATTTCCATCGGCACTGGCGTCAAGGGCGGAATCAATTAAGGAGCCCAATTGCATGGTGAAATCGCCGCCAGGATTGGCATATACCTGCTGGCGTACCCTGGCATTGCAGACTCGCTCTATCATCACGTTGTTGGGAAGTTGCGTCCCGTCGTCCGTCGCCACCTTGCCCGCAAGAAACATCACAAAGTCCGCATCCAATCCAGCAGGCTGCGAACCTGGCAGACCCGAATTCGTGGGCTGGCCCGGCGATGTGGGCGGTGGATTGGAGGGAGGCGGCGGAGGAGCAGGAGGCTTCTGCGCCAAGGCCACCGGCGCCAGAAATGCCATTGTGAACGCCAACTGTAAAGAGATGCGCGCGCGTTGGCTCATAGACTAATTCCCAGGGAGGAAGCGGCAGAAACTAAAGCCTAAGGCCCAAACCAGTTCAAGTCAAGGCGCCTCATTCGAATAACAACTCAAAGCCCTTGCAGCCATCCCGCAGGCGCAGGCAGGGTGGGAGGGCATTACACCAATGGCGCGCCGGGACTGGATTTTCTCGATAAGCTCAGCGAAGCAACCGGAAACGCGCAGGCGGCGGATCGAGAAAGCATGCGACATGCTTACCTCTGGAAAGCGACGATTATGTTGTTTTCCCGGCGTAAAGTGGCTTATGGAAAAAAACGCAGAGTCATGCGGTATGTGGCTTCCGTTGCCGAACTCAAAGAATCGTTTTTCGCCGGAATCGACCGGTTGAACTCGCAGCCCTTACCGTCCACGTGGGTACCAGAACCGACTTGTCTGATTTGCCCGACTTATCGGGCAATTGGATTGTTCCGAGTCGCACATCACCCCGAATCGGCGGTAAGCTCTTCTCTTCGCCACGATTGCTCATCTCTAAACTCAAAATGGAGGAAGACCGTATGTGTTTTTCAGCCGCAGCGAATTTTGTTGGCAGCGGAGTTCTGGCAACAGCCGGTGTCGTAACCTTGACCAGAGTAAAACACAAGCGCGAACTTCTCTTTGCATCTCTGCCTTTGCTCTTTGCGATTCACCAATTCATTGAGGGCTTCGTGTGGCTCGGGCTGGATGGAATTCTCTCACCCAAGGTGACCCACAATATGGGTGCGGCATTCATGCTGTATGCTCAGGGACTTCTTCCATTTCTGCTGCCCCTCAGTGTGCTTCTATTTGAGCCCAACGCGAAAAGCCGCAGGCGCATGACACCGTTCCTCGTCCTTGGGTGCTTGCTAGCCCTCTATATACTTTGGGCTCTGACAGCTTATCCATTGCAGGTTTTTGTCGAAGGCAACAGCATCGTGTACATCAATCAAGCCACGAACAGCACCTTCGTCGCCGTTTTCTATGTCATCGCGACCTGCGGTTCGCTTTTGTTCTCGAAGATTAGGGACATGTTGATTTTTGGAGTTGCGAACCTGGCGATACTGCTGGTCGTATTCGCGGTCAAACGCTACGCCTTCACCTCCTTATGGTGCGCCTACGCGGCGATTGCAAGTGTGATTATCCTGGCCTATTTCTGGAAGAGTAGTGGAGCTAGACCTTTTCAGTATGCAGGGCCGAGCTAGAACGCGCTGCGCGTTTTCGAGAATGTGACTAACCTGGCTTTACTCCGGCACATGCATCTTTTTTAGGAGAGCGGTGTAGCGTGGATCGCCTTGCAGGTCCTTGAGCAGAGGGTCGACTTTAATCACCCTGAGTCTGTTGTCGTCGTTGGCGTATGCCTGCTCCGGCCAATTTCATCGGTTTCCTAAGGACTTCCAAAACCTCTTTTTGCAAAATACGCCCTGTGAGCGAGAGAATGGATGCAGTTTCCAGGGAGTCGGGCGTTTGTTTGTCGGCGTCCGACCCGGATGTCAATGGTTGCCGTCATTTGGGCTTTGTCGAATAACGCCGCCGTAAATTTTAGGCTTTATGTAACTTCGCTGCAAGGAGCGGTCCTGGGTCAGAAATTAAAGAGTGGGTGAGCAAGTAAAAGTTAGGGCGTCGCAGAGTTGCAATCAGTTTGGAGAGAGTTAGGAGAAAATTCATGAGCCAGAATCCTTCAGCACAAACAGCGCTTTCACGTCCCGCCGGGGCGCAGTTTGCTATGCCTCTCACGTCCATCCGCAAAATCGAAGCGGATGGCGTCCAGGTCTTCTACAGAGCAGCGGGCGATCCGAGCGCACCGGTTGTACTGCTGTTGCACGGGTTTCCGTCGTCGTCATTCATGTTCCGCGAACTGATTCCGCGCCTTGCGGATCGTTACCGAGTGATCGCTCCGGATCTGCCAGGTTTCGGATTCACGGAGGTGCCCGCCGAACGAAAGTATACGTACTCGTTCGACGCATTGGCCCGCACGATCGAAGCCTTCACGGAAGCAATCAAAATTAAACGCTATGCACTCTATGTGTTCGATTATGGCGCGCCGACGGGCTTCCGCCTGGCTATGGCTCATCCCGAACGGGTGACAGGAATCGTTTCGCAGAACGGGAACGCGTATGAAGAGGGTCTTGGCGATGCGTGGGGGCCGATTCGGAAATACTGGGCGGCGCCAACAGCAGAAAACCGCAAAGTCATAGGCGACAATGTTTTGACGCTGGAGGGAACGCGATGGCAGTACACGCGCGGCGTGGCGATTCCGGAGAGTGTTGCGCCGGAGTCCTACACCCTGGATACGGCGCTGATGGAGCGACCGGGAAATAAAGAGATTCAGCTGGATTTATTTCTGGACTATGCGTCCAACGTGAAACTCTATCCGAAATTTCAGGAATATTTGCGCACATCGAAGCCGCCTTTGCTCGCGATATGGGGCAAGAACGATCCTTTTTTTATTGCCGCGGGCGCGGAGGCATTTCGCAAGGACTTGCCCGACGCGCAGGTCCAGCTCCTGGATACTGGGCATTTTGCGATCGAGACACACGCCGTCGAGATCGCCGCAGCGATGCGAGAGTTTCTTGAGGCGAGCGGCGCATCGTCTCGGAGCAAATAAAAGTACCAAATGAATTCGGTTTATCAGAACGCGACGGTTGTATTGGTTCATGGAGCATGGGCAGACGGCTCCTGCTGGCAGAACATCATTCTGCCGCTGCAGCGACAGGGCCTGAACGTTACGTGCGCACCGATTCCTAGGACATCGTCAGTTCTCAATACCGCCATGCATGGAAACGAGCAAATCCGTGATAAAACACAGGCATGTTGGAGCGTGCCACCATGTTGACCTCGACCTTGCTGCTGTTCCCTTTTTTTCATTTCCCTGGGTTCTTTCTGGTTGTCTCACTGCTTCTCTACTTCCTGCCGGCCTTTCTGGCCCGCGACAAGCACAACTTCACCGCCATATTCGTGCTAAATCTGCTCGCCGGCTGGACCTTCATCGGCTGGATCATCGCCCTGGTTTGGGCGCTCTCCTCCGATCCTCAACGCCAACCCGCGCCCCCGTTCCAGCAGCCGATGGCGAGCGTCCCGCAGCAAGCAACGCCCCGCGCGCCGCAACCCGCCGCCAGCGCAACCTTTTTCTGCAGCAGTTGTGGTAAGCGCTGCACCACCGGCGAGCGTTTCTGCAGCGCGTGCGGCGCAGCCATCCCGGCTACTCAGCGTTGAGCGGCAGGCAGCTTCCACGCTGCTGATACACTAAACGCGGAATGACTTCCCCGTTCTGCAACGTCGCCCTTCCTGTGCCTCTGCGCACGACGTTCACCTACGCTATACCCGAATCGCTCAAGGGCGCGATCCAACCCGGCAGCCGCATCCTGGTCCCCTTCCGCAAAAAATCTCTCGTCGGCGTTGTAGTGGACCTCACCGATCAGCCTCCAGCAAACGTCAAACTACGCGAAATCGCCAGGTTAATGGAATTCGCCCCTGCGCTGACTCCCAAACTGATCGAGCTAGCCCAATGGATCGCCAACTACTACCTGGCCCCCATAGGCGAAGTCTTCCGCTCCATGCTGCCCCCGATCACAGAGTTGAAGGTGCACAGGGAAATCGCGTTGACCCCGTCAGGCCGCGCCGCAGCCGAAAGCCTTGGCGGCGGCGAACTCTCCCACGGCCTGACCACTGCGGAATCCGCGTTGCTGCAAAAGGTGAATGCAAAAAATGTACTGGCAGCTTTCGCCTCCGCAGCAAAGATGGGCATCGCAGCTGCGACTCTTCAGCAGCTCCAGCAGCGCGGCCTGATCGAGATTCACGAGCGTTTGTCGGAAACCAAAAGAAAATCGCAGACGGTTATCGCCTGGAAAAGTTTGAGGACCGAAGAAGGAAAAACCCTAAAAGAAAAGGAAGAAAAAGTCCGCGCGCTCCTTGAAACTGAGCGCGGCCCGCTTCCCCTTCCTCAGTTGCTCAAGCTCGCACAAGTTTCCCGTAGCCTGATCGACCGCATGCTCGCCGGCGGTTTCCTCGAAAGCTGGGAAGAACCCATCGATCCAGCCGAAGATCCTTTCGACGCAGGCTACACGCCGCCCGCGCATGCACTAAACGAAGAACAAGAAAGCGCCATGAAAGCAATTCGCGCGCGCTTCGAGCTGGGCGAATTCGGCGTCCAACTTCTTCACGGCGTAACCGGCAGCGGAAAAACCGAAGTTTATCTGCGCTGCGTCCAGGAGACGCTGGCCCGTGGAAAAACAGCGATCATTCTGGTTCCGGAAATCGCGCTCACCCTCTGGATCGGCCGCCAGTGCCGCGCGTGGTTTGGCGCGAAGTACGAAGGCGTCGCCGTTTTGCATTCCGCGTTAAGCGACGTCGAGCGCGCCCGTGAATGGTGGCGCGTCCGTAACGGCGAAGCCCGCGTCGTTGTCGGCACGCGCTCGGCGGTTTTCGCGCCGCTCCAGAATCTCGGCCTCATCATCGTGGATGAAGAGCAGGAAAACAGTTACAAGCAGGAAGAAACGCCGCGCTATCACGGCCGCGACGTTGCGATAGTCCGCGCCAAAAGCGAAGGCGCCCTTGCTCTACTGGGCTCCGCGACTCCTTCTCTCGAAAGCTATCATCACGCGCGCGGCGGCAAATACGAACTCATCACCATGGCCTCGCGCGTTGCAAATCGCTCGCTCGCCAGCGTCGAAATCGTCGATCTTCGCGAAGACTTCCAGCAAACCCACAAAACCAGCCCTATCTCCACCGCTCTCCGCGCCGGAATCGAGGAATGCCTCGCCAACAAAACTCAGGTTCTCGTCCTTATTAATCGCCGCGGCTATTCCTGGTCCGTCTTATGCCGCAGCTGCGGAGCGAGCGTCCAGTGCGTCAACTGCAGCATCTCGGTGACTTATCACAAAAGCCGCAACCGCCTCGAATGCCACTACTGCGGCTCCATCCAGCAAGTCCCGAAGCAATGCCCGAAGTGCCAGTCCCAATACGTCTATTTTTTCGGCGAAGGCTCCGAACATCTCGAAGAGCGCCTGCGCAAGGAATTTCCCGGCGCACGAATCGCCCGCCTTGACCGCGACACCGCCCGCACCAAGCGCCAATATCAGGAAACGCTTGGAGCTTTCGCAGGTGGCGCGCTGGACATTCTGGTCGGCACGCAAATGCTGGCCAAGGGCCACGATTTTCAGCGCGTCACTCTGGTTGGCGTAATCTCTGCGGACTCCTCGCTGAGCATGCCCGACTTTCGCGCCGCCGAGCGCACGTTCCAGTTACTAACGCAAGTCGCGGGGCGCGCAGGCCGCGGCGAACTCCCCGGTCGCGTCCTCATCCAAACTTATTATCCCGAGCACTACGCTATCCAGGATGCCGTCCGCCAGGACTACTCCGCGTTCTTCGAGCGCGAAATGCATTTCCGCACGATGATGGCGTACCCACCGCTGACGTCGCTCGCCAACGTAATCGTGCGCGACACCAGCCTCGAAAAAGCGATCCACTGGTCGCGCAAACTGTCGGAATATTTTTCTCCACACGATGGACATACGGTCCGCATCTTGGGGCCAGCGACAGCTCCGATCGCGCGCCTGAAAAAGGAACATCGTTTTCAATTCTTACTGAAATCGCCAAAGCGCTCGATCCTGACAAAACTGCTGAGTGGCGCGATGACCTTCTGCGACACCCAGGAAATCCCGCAAACCGCCGTCCTCGTGGACATGGATCCGCTCAGCTTGATGTGATTCTTGTGGAGTGCGGCACCTGCTGCCGCTTTTGTCAACGCAACTTTCCGAAACACAACGGAAGCTAACGGCTGATGAGAACGATGCCGGCGAAAATCGCGACAATCCCGAGCCACTGCCATCGCGCAAGTCGTTCGCGTAAGAATATCGCGGCCAACGCAACGGTAAACGCACCGTACAACGAAGCAAGCACGCTAACGACGGAAACCTGCTCAAGCTGCATTCCGCGGTTATTCAAAACAAACGCGCATGTGTCCAGCAAGCCCATGCCGAGTAGCCACGCAGGAACCGGACCGCCGCGCGGCAGTGCAAGCGGCTGCCGCAAAACCAAAATTACAGCAACAGTCAGCAGCGACGAAGTCAGTCGGATCATCCAAACGGTTGCCGCATAACCGACGGATGGAACAACGCGAGTACCGAGCAGCCAGAACAACACGCCAAAGCCGAGCGCGGAGAGGAATGCCCAACCGACTCCGCTTCCGGCTTTCTTTCCCGCGGCTTCTGTTGCCGGACTTGTGTCGATTGCGGAAAGTTCGGCGCTCATTTTGTTCGGAGAGTTTTCTCCGGCTGCGACGAGTACAACGCCAGTCAGAGTAAGGACAATTCCCGCAACGCGCAGCACCGTCAGATGTTCGCCAGTCAGCAGTGACAGAGCAACGGTGAGCACGGGATAGCTAGCGGAGATCGGAGCTACGACCGCCATTTTGCCTAATTCAAACGAGCGGTACAGCGAAAGAGAAGCGATCCCATTGAGGATGCCAGCGAGCACGCCCCACGCCCACGGCTGCCAGCCTGAGCCGTCGGCGAGATGTCCCCATCCGCCGATCCATCGAAGGAAGATGGTGAGCAAAACAAATCCGGTGAGCTGCATGTACAGAGTCGTGCGAAGGGCGCCGATGCGGTGAGCGGAAAAGCGCGCGAGAAAATCCGAACTTCCCCAGGAGAGAGCGGTGAGAAGGCCGAACAAAATTCCCATGACGCGTTACGAAGACTTGCCGAACGCGGCGGACTTGCAGGCATCGCCCGATTTGCTCGCGTCCGAAGATTTCCCTTTTTTTGCTTCGAGGCCGAGGACAGCCATGACTTTTTGCAAATCTTTCCAGACTTCGGCTTTTGCGCTGGGGTTGCGCAGAAGATATGCGGGATGATACGTGGCCATTAATTTTCTGCCGCGAAATTCGAGCCACTGCCCGCGGAACTGCGAGATGCCGCGATTGGTTTCGAGCAAAGTCTGCGCGGCGCAGGCGCCGAGGCAAACAATCACTTGGGGAGCGATGGCATCAATCTGGCGCATCAGAAATGGCGAGCACGGCGTGATTTCATCTTTCTCCGGGAGCCGATTTTCCGGCGGGCGGCATTTGACGACGTTTGCGATGTACACGTCTTTGCGCTGCAAGCCCATTGCTTCGATCATTTGCGTCAACAGTTTTCCTGCGCGGCCTACGAACGGCAGGCCTTGGATGTCTTCATCGTGGCCGGGCCCTTCACCGACAAAAACCAATTGGGCGTTGGCGCTGCCGTCGCCGAAAACAATTTTGTTTCTGGTTCTATGCAGCTTGCAGCGCGTGCATTCGCCGAGGTCGGTGCGAATCTTGAGCAGAGTGTCGTCGGGAACTTTGTCGAACGACTCAAACAGCGATGGCCCGGCTGGCACGGGGAGCGCGACAGTTTTCGATGCGGCCGCGGCTGCAATCGAAGGAGCTATTGGCGGCGTGATTCGTGGCGCGGGCTGGACGGCTTTGGGCAATTCCGGTTTTCGGATGGGTTTTGGCAATGCCGCTTCCTCGTAAGAGATTTGCTGGCGTGCTTGTGCTGGCGGAACTTGCGACGCGGAGACTTCCGTTGCGAAAGCTTGTGCTGCCGGCGATGTGCCCGCCGAAATATTTGAACCGCCGCGGTACTTGTAAAAAAGGCGGACGCCGAGGTCGTCGTAAAAGCCTAATCGTTGGGAAATTTTTTTCTGGAGTGCGTCGGGAATGCGCTCGGACATACTGCGCATCATACAGGAGAATGTTGGACGTTGCGAAGAGCGCGGAGGCGGACAACTTCGTCGAGGATGCGCTGGGCCACTTCGCTTTTCTTGAGCTTGGGAAGCGCGAGGTCGCGGCCATCGCGCGCGAAAAGCGTGACGATGTTCGTATCGTGATCGAAGCCGGCGCCTTCCGCGGTCACGTCGTTGGCAACGAGCAAGTCGGCGTTTTTGGCAGCCAGTTTTTTGCGAGCGTTTTCCGCGACATTCTGTGTCTCAGCAGCAAAGCCCACGATCAGGCGGTCGCCTTTTGTCCGGGCGGCTTCGGCCAAAATATCCGGCGTTGGTTCGAGATGGATCGTCAGCGGTTCTTTGTTTCTTTTCAGTTTTTCCGAGTGCTTTTCCACGGGGCGGTAATCGGCAACCGCCGCGGCAAAAATCGCGACGGAGGATTCGGGAAACTTTTGCGCGACGGCGCGCTGCATCTCTTCGGCGGTACGGACGTTGATACGTTCGACGCCTGCGGGCGTCTCCAGATTTACGGGTCCGCTGACTAGAATGACTTTCGCGCCGCGACGCACGGCTGCTTCGGCCACGGCATAGCCCATTTTGCCGGAGGAGCGATTGGTCAGATAGCGCACAGGATCCAAATCTTCGCAGGTCGGACCAGCGGTGATGAGAACTGTCTGGCCGTGCAAATCTTTTTGCGCGTGAAGAACTTCGCGAACCGCTGCCACGATTTCCTGCTGGCCGGCGAGGCGGCCAGCGCCTGTCATGCCACAGGCGAGATAGCCTTCATCGGGATTGACGACTTTTACGCCGCGAGCACGGAGCATTTCGATATTTTCCTGCGTGGCGGCGTGGTTCCACATGTTGACGTTCATCGCAGGGGCGACCACCACCGGAGCAGTCGTGGCCAGATAGAGTGTGGTCAGAAAATCGTCGGCGATGCCGCGCGCGAATTTCGCGAGGATGTCCGCTGTCGCGGGCGCGACGAGCAAGAGATCGGTACGTTGCGCTACCGCGATGTGTTCGATGGCGCTTTCCAGGTTGGCTTCGCCAATGGAGGATTTTTCAAAGAGGTCGGTGATTACTTTTTGTCCGCTTAACGCGGCGAACGTCAGGGGTGTGACAAATTCGCGGGCTCCGCGCGTCATGACTACCTGCACGGTGAAGCCGTCTTGTTGGAGGAGGCGGACCAGTTCGGCGGCTTTATACGCCGCTACGCCGCCGGTTACGCCCAGGGTAATTCGCATTGCGTCCTATTTCAGTACATCCAGTCAAAGCCGGGCACGATGTATCGGGCCCCTACAAATTCGATGCAGCTGAGTGTGCGCACGGCATGCCGTGCCCCTACGATTCTCGCAAACCAAAAAACCGGGCGGGGCAAGCCCCGCCCCTACAAATTCCGCCACGAAGCACTCTGCGAAAGAGCTACTTGCGGCGCTTGTTGCCGTCCTTGTCTTCGTCGATGGAAGACGGCTCATGGAATTCGTACTCGATCAGGCTGTGCTCGAGTTCTTCGCAGGCAATGCGCGTGGCCTTGAGCGTTCTTGGATTTTCAATGAGCGATGGTGCGCCCGCCATGATCTGGCGCGCGCGCCGCGCCGCCAGCACTACGTACGCAAACTGGCTCTCCGGAGCTTTTGTGGACACAGTCATTTCAGTCTTTCCCCCCAAACGATGCCAGAAGTTCTTCCACCCGTGGTCTACGCCGTGGGGCGGAACAGCGAATCGCGGTCACAATGGCCTGCGCTTCACGTCCCGCGCGCTCCACATCATCATTCACGACGCAATAATCGTAATACTTTCCAAAAGCCGAAATCTCGTCACGCGCCTTTGCCAAACGCCGCGCAATTTCCTCGTCGGAATCCTGCCCGCGGCTGCGCAGGCGGCGCTCCAATTCTGCACGCGATGGAGGCAAAATGAAAATCGCCACGGACTCCGGCAACTTTTCTTTTACCTGCGCCGCGCCTTGCACGTCAATCTCGAGCACCAGATCGAGATTCTTCCTGCGCGATTCTTCGAGCCATTTTTTCGGCGTGCCGTACGAATGCTTGCCGAAGACCCGCGCGTACTCCAGAAAATCGCCGCGCGCGACCATGGCATCGAATTCCACCTCAGTGACAAAATCATAGCATTTCCCGGTGGCTTCGGTCGCCCGGCGCGACCGGGTGGTACATGAGATCGAAGGCATCGTTCCGGGCAACTCCAAAACTCGTTGGACCAGCGTCGATTTTCCCGAACCCGATGGGCCGGAAACAATCAGCACCAGCGGGGCAAGCTCTCTCTCCGCGCTCATTCGATGTTCTGCACCTGCTCCCGCAATTTTTCAATCTCCGCTTTGATTTCGAGGGCCAAACCGGTGATGGCCAGCGCTTCGCTTTCCACGCCAGGCGTTTTGGAAAGCAGCGTGTTGGCCTCGCGATGCATTTCCTGCAAAAGAAAATCCAGTTTTTTCCCCATCTCGCCGGCGCCATCGAGCAGTTTCGAGAACTGCTGGAGGTGGCTCCGGAGGCGATCTAATTCTTCACTGATATCGCTGCGTTCCGCAAGCAGGGCGGCTTCCTGCGCGAGGCGCGCGGGATCGATCGACGTTCCGCCGAGCAACTCTTTGAGACGCGTATCGAGACGGCGCGCAAACGCCGGGCGAAGCGTGGCAGCAAGTTCGCGAACTTCTTCTGTTTGCGCGCCGATGTGCGCCAAACGCGCGCGCAAATCCGCGATGAGATGGCGGCCTTCGGCGCGTCGCATATCATCGAGTTTGAGGAGGGCTTCGAGCAAGCAGGCGTCCAGCGCCTGGCCGAGGCGTTCCTGCTCGTCTTCGGCTTCGGGAACGGCGACGGAGATACCAGCGATTACTCCCGGCAAACGCAAAATCGCTACCACATCCACGTCGGCTGCGGCTCTCGACACCTGGCGGAATTCTTCGGCGACTTTCATATAGGTCTGCGCGAGTTCGCGATTTACCTGCACCGGCGTGGCCGTGCCGGGTTCCACGTTCACGCTGACCTCGACGTGGCCGCGATGAATGCGCTCGCGCAGAACTTGCCGCAAGCGCAGTTCGTACAAATCGAATCCTTCGGGAAGGCGCAGCTTCAGGTCGAGGAAGCGGTGGTTGACGCTTTTCACGCTGACGCGCACCGCCCAGCCGTTTTTTTCGCTGCGCGCCTGGGCGTAGCCCGTCATGGAGAGGCATTCGGCGTCTTTTTTTGGCAATGCTGAGGATTGGGTCATAAGGTTTCTGCTTGAGCAGTTGCGTTCGCTGGTGAGGCCTGTGCGGGTACGAGAATGTCGTCGTCTGCAAATTGCAAATCGTGGAGCCGGGCGTAGGTTCCGCCGCAGGCCATGAGTTCGGTGTGCGTGCCGGATTCGCGGATCTGGCCGTCCTCGAGGACGAGGATTTTATCGGCGCGGCGAATGGTTGCCAAGCGATGGGCGATCACGAAAGTGGTGCGGCCGACCATGAGATTGGCGAGAGCTTTCTGGACGTACATTTCGGATTCAGCGTCGAGCTCGGAAGTTGCTTCATCGAGAATGAGGATGGGCGAGTCCTTTAGGATGGCGCGGGCGATGGCGATACGCTGGCGCTGTCCACCGCTGAGGCGCGTGCCGCGCTCGCCGATGACGGTGTCGTATTGCTGGGGCAGCTCCAGGATGAAGTCGTGAGCGAGGGCGGTCTGCGCGGCCGTGATGACGCGATCTTTGGGAACATTGGTAAGGCCGTAGCAGATGTTGTTCCAGACGGTGTCGTGGAAAAGGATATTTTCCTGGGTGACCATGGCGATCTGTTCGCGGAGGGAACGGATGGTGACTTCTTGAATGTTTACGCCGTCGATTCGAATTGCGCCTGAGGTCAGTTCGTAAAAACGCGGGAGAAGATTTACGAGAGTGGTTTTGCCCGCGCCGCTGGAGCCTACGAGAGCGATCACTTCGCCTTTGCGGGCTACTAAATTGATGTCGCGGAGAACCGGTGTGGAATCGTATGAAAAACTAACATTGTTGACTGCAATTTCGCGGGAGAACGCGGGGAGCGGCCTTGCGCCCGGCGCATCGTGCTCTTCTTCGGCCAAATCGAGGTAGGCAAAAACTTGTGTCGTTGCGCCTTGCGCTTGCTGGAACTGCTGGTAGATCGTGCCCATGCGCTTCACGGGTTCGTAGGATTTGAAGAGCGCGTAGACGAAAGCTACGAAGAGGCCGAGAGTTAATTCGTGCAGACGAATTCGCTGACGGGCGTAGAGAAGGAGCATGGCGATGACGATGGGTTGCAATAAATCCATCAAAGGAGAACTTAGCGCGTAAGCGCGAACCCAACGCAGCGTTTCGCGCAGCAAGCGGCGGGCGGCCGCGCGGAACTTGGTGATTTCGAAGTCTTCCATCCCGAAGGCTTTGACCACGCGATTGCCGCTTACTGTTTCTTGAAGGATCTGGCTTAGTTCGCCGAGGCGGTCCTGGCTATCAGCAACGGAGCGGCGAATCCGGCGGCCGAGTTTTCCGACGGGCCAGACAACCATGGGAAGGAAAACGATAGAGCCGAGCGCCATTTTCCAATCGATCTTGAGAAGCACTGCGAGAAACACGATGAGACCGAAGCTCTGGCGGAAGACGTCGGCAAGATATTCGGAGAGAGCGAGGCGGGCGCGCTCGACGTCATTGATAACCGTGGAGATGAGGCGTCCGGCAGGCTGGTGCTGAAAAAAGCCGATGGGCTGGCGAATGAGCTTGGCATAGAGCTGATTGCGAATATCGTTGATGGCCGAATGGCCGATGGCCTGGATCAAAAAGCCGCCGCCGAATTCGGCGATAGCTTTTGCCAGAAAGACGACGAGAAGAGAGATGGAAACGATCGGCCAAACGTTGTGGATGTGGAGGGATGGCGGAAAAAACTGGTTAAGATAAACGGGCTGGCCACTGAAAGGCATTGTGAAGAGGAGCAGATTCGAATCGCTGGCAGCGGGATTCAGAACGCGGTCAAAGATGGGTGCGATAATCAGGGCAATCAGGCCCTCGGCAAGCGCGACGAAGGCTAACAACACAACGCCCAGAGACATCCGCAAGCGATAGGGCCGGACGTAGCTCAAAAGGCGTTTAAGTTGTGGTGAAAGAAACCGCGCCAAGCGCAAGGCCCCCTGAATGTTTCACTTGGTACGCTAGTTCGCTGGCTTGGGGTGTGTCAAGTTTTCGGGAGCGGGATTGGCAACAGGCGGAAGGAGAAGAGCCTCGGTGCGAACCATCGAGAGAATTCGGATGGTATTCTAATCTTTTGGAGCGGGCGCTTAGAGAAACTCTTTGAGAAAGAACTTACGGGGACGACGATTGGCTACTGTCAACATTCCGGCTGACCTTGAGACGGTACTGAACGATGCGTGGGAAGAAACGCAGAGGGTGCCGGGGCACCTTACGGAGAACGAAGCGCGCTTCCTGGGGTTGCTCGCTGCATGCGTGCCGGGTAAAGGCGCGATTGTGGAGATTGGCAGCTTCAAGGGACGCTCCACGGTCATGCTGGCGAAGGTTGCGTCTCATTACGGGCACGGCCCCGTTGTGGCGATCGATCCGCACAATTCGGACATTCTTTTGAAAACGGAAGACCATCCAGAAGATTCTTCGTATCGGGATTTTTTGGGGAACATTCGCGCCGCTCGAGTTTCTAATCAGGTGGAACCGCATTTGGCGCGCTCGATGGACGTGGCGAGGTCGTGGGAGCGGCCCATCCGGGTTCTGTGGATTGATGGCGATCATAGTCTTGAAGGGGCGAAGGGCGATCTGGATGGATTTCTTCCTCACGTGGAACCAGAGGGTGTTGTGGCGTTCCACGATGCCTTGAACGTGTTTCCTGGACCTATTCGCGTGTTTGTGGAGGATGTTCTGGGCTCGGATCGGTTTGGAGCCGCGGGATTTGTTCATTCGATCGCGTGGGCGCAGTATCGGCCGGAAGATGGCGGCGCGTTTAGAGATTCGCGAGCGGCGCTGGCGCGGCGAGCCTCGCGGCTTTTCCCCTTTGTGGACACGGGCAAGGAGCTACGCGGAATGATGAAGAGGCGCTACAAGTTGAGGCGCTACCTGGTTCCGCACTCCGCGATTAGCGCGCGGAAATGGGCGGCACTTGTCGATGAAGGGTGAGACGCAGCTCATCAGGACCTGGTCGAGAGTAAGACGAGGCAAATGAGCATGAGAAATAGGAAGCCAACCCAACTCCGCCGAATACATTCATCTGGCGGCGCTTTCGGTCCATAGGAAAGAGCTGGCGATGAAGATCAGCAACCTCAAAAGCCCGTACGTTGACAAATAGAAAGCTGATTTGTTCTGGTGCCGGACGCTTCGAATTCACCTCATCCAAGATGCGAGAAAAAATTGAGTTCGCTTTGAAGATGCAGAATTGAGCGGCCAAGAAAAGCAACGCACAGGGTATTAGAGGAACAGGATTCATGCCTTACATGGAGTACACGGGTATCTTTCAATCCGTTGGCGGGTGATCGGAGGATTCGCGGCCAGGTGCCGGCCCGCCACGTTTATTTCTCGATGTCGCGGTGGATTACTTTTGTGGAGTAGCCGCGTTTTTCCAGCGATTTTTTTACTTGTTCGGCGAGCATTACGGAGCGGTGTTTTCCGCCGGTGCAACCGAAGGAGATGGTCAGGTAGCTTTTGCCTTCGCGGATGTAATGGGGAATCAGGTAGACGAGGAGGCCTTCGATGCGACGGAGAAATTGGCCGGTTTGCGGAAAGGACTCGATGTATTTGCGCACTTTGGGATCTTTTCCGGTGTAGCGGCGGAGGCTGGGGACAAAGTGGGGGTTGGGGAGGAAGCGCACGTCGAAGACGAGGTCGGAATCGGTGGGAACGCCGTATTTGTAGCCGAAACTGACCATGGAGACGAGCATCGGGCGCTTGTCGGGATTTTTGAAGCGCTGGGTGACGAAATGGCGGAGCTCGTGGACGTTGAATTGGGTGGAGTCGATGACCACATCGGCGAGTTTGCGAATGGGCTCCATGAGGTCGCGTTCGTGGAGCAGGCTTTCGCGGACGGATAGCTCTTTGCCGAGAGGATGTGGGCGGCGGGTTTCGCTGTAGCGGCGGAGGAGAGCGTCGTCGCTGGCATCAATATAGACAAGCGTGATCGGGTGATCTTTGCGGAGATGCTTCAGAAGAGGCGGGAGTTTTTGGAGTTGCTGGCCTTCGCGGGCGTCCACGAGCAGAGCGGCGCGAGCGAAGTCGCCTTCGTTGGCGGCGTGAAGTTCGGCGAAGATGGGGATTAATTCAACCGGGAGATTATCGACGCAATAAAAGCCCATATCCTCGAAGGCGTGGAGGACGGTGCTTTTGCCGGAACCGGAGAGGCCGGTGAGGATGACGAGGTGCCGCGCGTCGCTTCTGGAGGGCGGCTTCACGAGAGGCGGGGGCTCAGCTCTTCACCCGGCGCTGGTGCGTGCTGGGGATGCGCATGTCTTCGCGATATTTGGCGACGGTGCGGCGGGTGACGTGGATGCCGGCGTCGTCGAGTTTTTTGGCGATTTGTTCGTCGGTGAGCGGCTTCGAGGTGTCTTCTTCTTCGATCATTTTTTTGACGAGGCGCTTGAGGGTGAGCAGCGACATGGCGCCGCCTTCGGGGCCGTTCACCGATTCGCTGAAGAAGGAGCGAAGCTCGAGAACTCCTTGGGAGGTGTGCGCGTACTTGCTGGCGACGGCGCGGCTGACGGTGGAAGGATGCACGCCGACTTCTTCAGCGACTTCCTTGATCATCATAGGCTTGAGGGCGTCGGGGCCGTGGCTGAGATATTCGCCCTGACGGGCGATGATGGACTGGCAGACGCGCAGGATGGTGTGCTTGCGCTGCTCGATGTTTTTCATTAATTGGATGGCGGCGGTGAAGCGTTCTTTGACGTAGTTGCGGACGTCGCGGTCGGCGGCATCGCGGGCAAGGAGGCGGCGGTAGGTTGGGCTGAGGCGGAGTTGCGGCATGTCGTCTTCGTTTAAGAAAACTTGCCACTGGTCATCTACTTTGCGGAAGTACACATCCGGTTCGACTAACCGCGGTTCGGTTTTGTTGTAGCGGAGGCCAGGGCGCGGGTCGAGCTTTTTGATGACTTCCAGCGAGCGCTTTACTACCTCGAGAGGGCGATTCAGCGCACGGGCAATTTCCTTCAACTGGTTAGATTGCACTTGCTTCAAATGTTCGGAAACGATTTGCTGGGCCAGCGTATTTTGGGAATCGAAAGCTTTGAGTTGCAGGAGCAGGCATTCGCGCAGGTCGCGCGCGCCTACGCCGATGGGGTCGAAGTCCTGCACGACGGCGAGGGCATCGTCGATATCATCCTGCGAATACTTGCCATTCTGGACGAGTTCCTCGATGGAGGCCGTCAAATAGCCGTTTTCATCCAGATTGCCGATGATGCTTTCGGCGAGTTCCGCGACGGTTTCGGAGCAGATGGTGAGGCTCAACTGCCAGGTGAGGTGATCCGTGAGGCCCGCGGCGGAGGAGAGAAATTTTTCGAAGGAAGGGCGCTCGGAGACTTCGCGTTCCTGGGATTGGCCGCCGTCACCGCCCGTGTCGAGGTATTGGTTGAAAAAACTGCCGACGTCGAACTCGTCAAAGGGATTGGCCTCGGGCTTTTCCGGAACTTTTTCGGTTTCGGCTTTCAGGAAGGTTTCGTCGCTGTAGTTGTCGGTCTGGGTAGGCTCTTCGCTGAGCTCTTCGAGGACGGGATTGGCAATCATCTCCTGGTTGATCATCTCGCGGAGCTCGAGGCGGTTGAGCGCCAGGACGCTCACCATTTGGACAAGGCCGGGCGTCAGAATCTGCTTCTGCGACACCCTGAGGTTGAGCTTGAGTCCTTGCCAGGCCATGATCGAAACCAATTACTCCTTAACAGTCCTCTTTTGCAGAGTTTAGTTCAAGCGGAAATGATCGCCAAGATACACGCGGCGGACTTCCGCATCGTTGCTTAATTCGAGAGGCGTGCCCTTCGCCATTATTTTGCCATGATTCACGATGTACGCGCGGTCGGTGACGTTGAGTGTTTCGCGCACGTTATGGTCGGTGATGAGGATGCCGATGCCAGAACGGGCGAGGCCGCGGATGATCTCTTGAAGATCCTTGACGGTTAGAGGGTCGATGCCCGAAAAAGGTTCGTCGAGCAGGATAAAAGAAGGCTCCAAAGTAAGGGAGCGTGCGATTTCGAGGCGACGGCGTTCGCCACCGGAAAGTGTGTAAGCCTTGCTCGTGCGTACGGTTTCGAGTCCCATTTGTACCAGAAGCTCTTCCAAACGGTCGCGCTGCTGCTCGTGCGTGAGAGGGAGGGTCTCGAGGACCGCAAGGAGATTTTCCTCGCTGGTCAGTTGTCGAAAGACCGAGGGTTCCTGAGGGAGGTAGCTGATGCCGCTGCGGGCCCGGAGGTACATGGGTAGGTCGGTGATTTCGCCGCCGTTCAGGAGAACGTGGCCGGAGTCGGGCCGCGCGAGACCTACCAAAATATAAAAAGTAGTGGTCTTGCCGGCGCCGTTGGGTCCCAAGAGCCCGACGACTTCACCCTGGCCGATCTCCAGTTCAACGTCATCAACGACCTTGCGACCGCGATACGACTTGGATAACTCGACGGCCTGGAGCTTCAGCATACCTCATCACGAGCGGCCTGAATCCAGCCGCATCATTTCTCGACTCGGTGCTTCGTCAACGTGCGCGAACCATTTTCAGAGTCGACGATGATCGTATCATCCGCTAAAAAGAAGGTCAATTGACGGCCGACGGTGGTGCCTTCGGAAGAGTCGTAGAGAGTGGGAGTTCCGCCGGTCATGACGAATTTGCCGTCGGAGGCGGTGTATTCGCCGCGATCGGCGACGGCGCGGCGGCCAGCCTGGTCGACGATGACGCCGCCGGTGCCTATGGCGCGGCTGATCTGCTGCGGGCCGGGAGGCGCGGCGGAAGTGGTTGGGGCGGCGGTACTTGTTGATGTGGCGGACGCGGTTGCCTGCGTGCCGCGCGTGAAGAATAAATCCATGATGGGGGCGCGGATGCGTTCATCGGGGGATTGCACGACGACGTTTTTTTCGAGATGGGCGGTGTTGGCGACGTCGTTGTAGGTGAGAGTGCCCGAGGTGACGCGCCAGAGAACGGGTTTCTTCGGGCCAGACTGGGGAGTGGCCGTTAGCGATGCGGTGGTTGGCAAAGCGGCAGCTTGCGGTGCGTCGGTTTTCGCGGGAGGCGGTGTTTGTGGAAAGACGGCGCGGACTTTTCCTGCGGCGTTCAAAATTTTCGTGTCGCGGAGAAGTTCGATGGAGTCCGCCTCGAGGACGGAATCGCCTTGCCAGAGGCGCGCGTGGCCGGTGTAGACGGCGCGGCCAGCTTTGGAGTTTCCCTGCATCGTGTCCGAAGTGATGTTGGCCGGAACCTGAGCGAGTTGCACCGTGCTTCCGTTAGGAGAAAAATCCGTGGAGCGCACGCCGCCTTCGGCGTGGATGTCGCCGCTCGCGCCGGTGAAGAGGATGCGCGGAGCATGCGTTTCCGTAGTGGCGTCGCGAGCAACGGCGTGTCCTGTTAACAGCGCGGTCTGGTTCGCGTGTGTAAAGGTCGCGTGGTCGGCCTGGGCGTTGCGGTCCCCTTCCCTCAATTTTGTGTCGCCCTGCAAATCCATCAGGGACCAGCCGCCCGTGGCGAGAAGCTGCGCTACACCGCTCTTGGCGGTGGCCGTTTGTAGTGCGTGGCCGGCGAGGGCGCGCTCCGTCTGCACATTTCCGTTGGCATCGAGCTGCTTGGGCTTGCCCAAGCCGTCAAAGGCCAACTTGAGCTTGTCGGCTTGCAGTTTTGTGCGCGTGGGCGCGGTGTTGGCTTGCGGCGATGCGTCGGTCCATTCCATGCTGCCCGCGGTGAGGGTTTCGGCGTCCGTGGGCTTGCCGGCATGGTTTTCATCTCCTTCGGCGAATTCCATGCGAAGGGCGCCGGTCTGCAAAACTCGAGAGTCGCCGTTCTTGACCATGCGCGTCTTCACCAAAACTCCGCCGTTGAGATTCATTTCTTTGGCGCGGTTCAAGCGAGGCCAGAGATCGAGCGTCGCCGCGTCGGAGTGAAATTCGTCCTCTTCCTCCTGACCGTGACGCCAGCCGCGGACGCTTCCCGAGCCGTCCAACCGCGCGACCCAGCCTTCCGGAGCAATCTGCGCGGTCATATTGTCCGCATCCATGAGCATGGAATCGGCGCCACGCTGCGAGGTGAGTTCGGGAGTCTTGCCAAGCGAACCCGCGAGGGCCAGCAGGTGGCGGGCGCGAAATGCCGAGTCCATTTCGAGAGTCAGCTCTCCGGCGGTCAAGCGGGCGTCGCGGGATTGGGCTTCAGCAGGCCCAAAGATGTGAATCATTCTTGCGTCGCGGCCAAAGTCGAGGCTCGTTCCTTTGACAAGGACTTCCGTGCTTGATGTGGTTTTCGCGGGCTTTTTCCCGGCGTCTTTTGCTGGCGGCGGTTTGAGCTTCAGATGGACATCCTGCAAGAGACGTAGGGTACCCTCCTGCGAATTGTATTCGGCGCCCACGGCATCGCCGCTGCCGTTGGGAAAGGTGAAGGTCACGGGCTGATCTGTTTTTGCGGCGCCGGTTTTGTTGTCGAAATTTACGCCGCGGGTCTCGATGTGGACAATCTGGGTGGCCATTGCCGGGTCTTTTGCCGCGCGCTCGGCGTCGGCGGCACTCTCCAAATCCATCTGGACGTCGCCGCTGCAGACGATGCCACCATCTCCTTTCCCGTACTGGCAACTCTTTGTGTGAATCAAGTCGTGGCGATCGCCGGTTTTTCCGAAGATGGTGACTACCACGTTCTCCAGGAGGCTGGCGTTCTTATCCTTGAAGTCCGTGGACTTCGAGGCATTTACGGTGAAGATCTTGCGGGGCCCGTCCATTTTGGAAAAAGTGAGTCCGCTGGACTGCTTCTCGACGTTAGCAGCCGCGGGAGGGGGAGCTTTTTTCTGTTCGCTGATTCGCTGCCAGCCGCGCTTCACATAGACGCTTACCGTGATGCAGGCCAGCAGCAGAGCTACAGCGGCAGACCAGCGAGCATAGCGCGACGCTTGGCTTCTTCGCATAGGTTCAGTTAAGCAAAATTCGAAGGGACTGTATAGAAGAGCGGGAGCGGGGCGCCAGGTCCATTTCCGGTTAAAGCGTTTCCGGGGCGAGCATCACATGAAGTTTTTTGTATGATACGCGGACATCCGTGATGCGATCTCGGGCTCGAATCCAAGCGATTGCAGGCGTTCGCTGCGCGCGCGATTCATTTCCCGCTGGAGTCCAGCGACATGCCGGGCGCCAGTACGAACCTGCTCGACCGACACTCCTCCGCCAGCGAAAACGACGAGCGCATCGTGAACGTAGGGACTGAGTCCCGAGATGGAAGCGAGCATCCGGCTGCGGCGTTCGACCGCAGCGGCGAGCGAAAAGCGTCTTTCCGGTTCGCTGTCGAAGATATACCGAGCGTGCTCCATTCCAAAGGCAACGTGACGCGCTTCGTCACGGTGAGCGAGCCGCGCCAAAGCGGCAGTGGCCGCGTCGGGGGCGTGGTCGCCGAGGAATTTCAGCAGCGTTAGAAAGGTTCCTTCTCCCATGACGCACAGCAGAAAAGTGGCGGTGGTGAAGTCAGGCTCCTCGAGGAGGGTCTTTAGCGATAGCTGGCCGCTCGCGGCCGTTGTGCCGAGCCCCGAGCCGCCGGCATCGGCGCGGCGCGTAAAGGCGTCAGCGTGGCGCGCTTCGTCCACGATCTGCATGGCGAGCACTTCGACGACTTCGCGATAGTGCGGATGAATTCGCGGAATGAAGCGCGCGGGAACATACAGGGCTGCAAACTCATTCTCGGTGAGGAAAGTCATGATTTGCGCGACAGCATTTTCGACATCCACCGGCAGCTTGGGGAGTTCGCCCCAAGGGATGTCGCGCGCCGCGGACCATTGGTTGGCCGCTGCCTGGGCGTAAATGGAGTTCAGTTCGCGTGCCCAGACGTCGCGCTTTTGGCGCAGCGTGAAGGCGAATTTCGGGCCGCCCGTTTCGACATGAGCCCCGCGAGGCGCGAGGCCCCAACCTGGCTGTGCGACTTCAGAAACCTGAGAGCGAGACGTTTCGGTGACCGGCGTGGGTCCGGCGGATTCAATGCGATAGAGTCCCGGGACGCCCTGCTTCGCTTCCAGGCGATGGCCCTGATTTCGACACCAGGCCGCGAGATGCCCGGCGAGGTCGGGAGAATCTCCGTGGACTTCGAACCACTCTCCGGCGCGAAGCTGTGCCAAGGCGCGGCGCAAAAGCACCGTGGCACCCTCATGGAACGCCAAGTTTTCGAGATCGAGGAATTGCTTAGGCGTGGAATCAGGCATGGCAAGAATGAACGTTACATGGATTGGCGTTAACCAATTGCGATTTGGCCTCCGTCGCGTCGCCTAATCGCCGGCCGTCGCGGCAGCGGAGCCGTAAAAGTTGAACCTCTGCACGGCGCTCTCGAGTTGCGCGTAGCCCGTCGTGCGTGCGGGCAGCCACTGCCTGAGGCCTTCCAGCTCCATGAGGACGCGAACGCTGTGATCTTGAAACGACATGGCGAGCAATGCATCGACCCATGGCTTCGTGCGTTCGTCCGGCAAGCCCGGCCGTACGGTGAAATTGCAGTGATCGAATGGCGGCGTGGTGGCCAGAACGCGCGTCGCTCCGGGATCCAGCGTGCCCTCATTAATGAAAACAGGATAGTTCGCGTCTAGGACGCAGGCCCCATCGGCAAGGCCCGCGGCAAGTGCTTTGGCGGCGTCGCGTTCGCCGCCGACGTGATCGCCATGCTTGCCGACCATCACGTCGTGGTACAGGACGCGACAATCCCTGCGCGGGTCGAGGCCCGCGTCAGCAATCGTTCCGAGAGGAATCAAGGTGGCTTGCGGCGAATCTGAGGCGCCTACGGCGACCGTTTTGCCCTTCAAGTCGGCCAGAGTGGCCAGCGAGGAATTTGTGGCGACGATAATTTTCGTGGTCAGATCGCGGTCGGAATCCCGCATGGCGACGGCGCGGCAAGCGCCCTGGCTGAGGATTTGGCTTTTCACCCACGCGAGGGGGGAATTCCACGCGACGTCGATTTCGCCGGAAAGATTTGCGTCGACCTGTGCGTCATAGGTTGAGTACAAGATGTAGTCGATCTCAACGCCGTGCGACGCGAAATACTCCTTGAAGCCTTCCCATATAGTGACCACTTTCGGATCATAGGCCACGGCGCCGATGCGCAATGCCTGACTTCGCGAGTTCGCTGTCATAGCTCCTCCATCCTTCTGGCGTTCCTAGAACAAGGGCAAGCCGAGGCAGGCCTTTCCTATGAAATCCTTCAAGACGTCGCTCGAGGGAGCCATCACGGCAGCCGCCTGAGCGTCGCGGAAATGGCGCTCGAGGCCGCCGCGGCGCCCGAAGGCCCAGCCACCACCGAGATTCATGGCGCGTGAGACGACATTCAGACAGGCGTCTGCGGCCTTCACCTTGACGCCCAGAACGTCGATCATGGCCGCCGGATCGGCCGCGAGAGCTTTGCGGATTGTCTCGGCAAGATAAGCGCGGGCGGCGTTGAGTTCGAGCGCCATTTCCGCGACTAAGAACTGGACGCGGGGAATTGAAGCGAGCGGCGCTCCGCCCGCGTGCTCGTATGTCCTGGCGGCGACTCGGGCTGTGATTGCCTGAAACGCGGCCGTCGCAATGCCGATCGAAACGGAAGCGACGCCGATCTGGAAGTACGGCAGCACAACTGCAAGCATGGATTGGAAGCCAGTGCCTTCGGGGCCTAGACGAGCGTCCTCATCGAGAGCGACGTCCGTCAACGTCATCGGCGCGCTGGCGTTGCCGGCAAGGCCCAGCCCTTCGAAGCGTCCCTGGATCGCGAGGCCGCTTGCGCCCTTCGGAACCACGTAGAGGCTGGACTCGGTTGGAGCCTTGGCTCCAGGCCGACGCGCCGACACCACGTAGCTGTCGGACTCGCCAGCGCTCGTGACGAAGCTCTTGAGTGCGCTCAGCTTTTCTTTCGCGCCGTCCAAACGGATTTCACTGACGGGCGCGTAGAAGTGGCCGCCGGAGCCAGCTTCGCTGAACGCCAGCGTGCTGAGGTGCTCTCCGCGGGCGATTGCTGGCAGCAGGCTTTGTTTGAGCGCGTCGCCTGCTTTCGCTGAGATGACAGCGGTGGCGCAAAAATGCATTAGCGTGACCATGGCGGTCGACGCGCAGGCTTGCGCCTGTATCTCCAGTGCGCGGGACATTTCTGCCAGGCCGCCTCCCGCGCCGCCATACTGAGCGGGCACGAGAAGGCCGAGCACTCCGGCTTTTCCGAGCGCGGTCATGTTTTCACGCGGGAAGCGACGCGACTGATCGACCTTGTCGGCACCGGGGCGCAGCACCTCTTGCGATAACTTCTCGTTCGTTGCCAGGAGCGAATGAACGTCCGTCATGGACCCTCCGCAGCTCGAATGCGAGCGGTTCAACGGTTTGAGTGGATAGTACCGAGATGACTGGATTGCAGTAACAGACTACGGCGGTGATGGGAAGGCGGCCGCCGGCCACCATCAAGCGGTCGTTCAAGTGAAGCCTTGGGGCTTGCCAAGGCGGGACACGCAATTCACATGGTAGTGATTCAAGAATTTCATTGCAGTCCGCACGAACGCCACAAAAAACTGAGCGCGACCTTTGGCGTTCGAGAGTATAGGCGAGCGAAGTGCCGTTGCCAAGAACGTTCGACGAGTTTCTGACCGCGCAATAATTCCTTACGAACACGCAAGTCAGGTACTGAAAACGCGGGCTTGAAAGGCATTCAGCGAGAGATTCAGGGAACCCGCCATGGGATTGTAGGTTGGGGCGGAATTCGCGTAGCCAGTTTCCGTCAGCGCGGAAGCGCCCCAGCGCCATCCCGGAAGATCATAGTTGGGAAAGGCCTGTGCGCCCATGTTGGCAATGCCAATCACCTGTCCGGGGCTGCCGAGCGGAAGGCCCTGGCTGCGGCAATAGGCGAAGACGCGTGGGCTAGCGTCGTTGTCGAATTGCGGATGGAAATAGAAAAAGTCCACTTCGTTGCGTTGTAGCGCAGGATGGGAGGTTCGCAAGCGAACGAGTTTCGAGACATTCGCCAGGAGCTCGGCATTGCCGCGGAACGCCGCGCGGTTCCATTGGACTGGATCCTGCTGCTTTTCGTTGACGTCGTTGTAGTCCGTGTCGTGCACGTCGCCGAATTCCTCGCCGGCCAGAAACATGGGCATGCCGACTGAGGTCAGCAAGATGGCGAATGCGCCGAAGACGCGTTGCAGCGCGGCTTGCACCACAGGCCGCAGCGCGGGATTGGGAGAGCTGTCGGCAGTGTCCACCGCCCAGCGAACATTTTGGACTCCGCCATCGCCGAGGCCGGCTGCTTGCAGCATGGGACCGAGGAAGACATTCATCAGGCGGGGCACGCCTTCAACGTCGTGAGAGGTGATGTAGTCCACAGAACAAGCCATATCCGCATAACCGGGATCAAAGGACTGGGGTAAGGCGTTCCAAACGCCGTCCTTAGAGACTAAGTGTTGCACGCGGTCCGAGCGCGACGGCTGGCCCCAGTTTGTTGCGATGGAATCGGTCACTAGCCGCCGAACCTCGTCGCGATAGCCAAAGTTCCAGATGGCGCCGACAACCTTCAGTCCGCCAGGATTGTTGGGATCGTCCGACGTGGAGATGAAGTTGCGGTTGGAATCCTCCGCAACGACGAGGAACGGTTTGTTGGGGAAGAGTGCGTTGCTCTGCGCCGTGGCGCGGTCGTGGAATTCCTGCACGAAGTCCCAATTGTTAATGTCCGCGAAGTCGTCAACGCGAAAACCATCGACGTGATACTGCGAAACCCAGAATTCCGCCATCTCGCAAAGAAATTCGCGGGCGGCAAAATAGCTGCCGTAAGAGGGCGAGGAAAAATGGAAAAGATCCTGGCTCCAGTCCTGCCGTCCGTACGATTGCGCCTCGTAAAACCACTGCGAAGCAAGCGTACCCAGAGGGCACTTAGGCGAGAACATGTTCATGACCACGTCGAGAAAGACGCGGATGCCGCGCTGATGGCAGGCTTTGATGAAAAATTTGGCGTCGACCGGACTGCCCACGTCGTAGTCCGGGGCAAAAAAGAAGCGCGTGCCGTAGCCCCAGTTCAGAGTCTGCGGAGAATCCTCGATCGGCAACAGCTCAATGCAATTCACACCCATGGTCGAGAGGTCGTTCAGATGCTCGAAGATAACTTCGTCGAAGGTTCCGAGCTCGACGAGCGGCGCATTCTCTCCGGGATCAGAAGACATCCACTTGATCGGCATTTCGTAGATGGCGATTTGGTTGTTTGCTGGAAGAGCGGTCCCAGCGGGAAATTCGCCGTCCCAGCGAAAAGGCTGCGGCACGCGCTGGCCGCCCGAGATCGTGAACAAGCCGCGATAACCGCCAAAGCGGGTGATGGCATCGGCGTAGGGGTCAGGGACAGGAGTCGTTCCGTTGATGACAAATTCGTATTCGTAGACGCCGGCGGCGAGCGCGAGTGTGTCCAGGTCAAATTCCCACCAGCCAGGGAAGGCAGTGCTGTGCGCAAAGTCATGCAGAGGCCAGGAAGCTGGATTGAACTGGTCGCGCGCCGAGAGCGGAGCGAAGCGCAACGAAAGCGAAACCAGGGTCGGACCCGGAATGCGAAGAAGCCCGGGGTGATCGGTGGGATGCGGCTGCATAAGCTAACCCGTTACGTATAGAAGGTTACGCTAAACCAATGGCGGCACCAAACTACAAAAACAAATAGGTAGCATCGTTCCGTCGCAGGATGATTGCTGCCGCATGAAAAACGGATTAAGGAAACGAGAGTAGCGCCGGCATCCTTGCCGACTTTTTTGTTTTGCGTGCAGATCGAAAGGGATGTCTTGGGCGCAGATCGAAAGAAAAACCGCCAGCAAGGATGCTGGCGCTACCCCGCGGTTTCAGCGGCTGCGGCGGCGGTGGTGGTGTCGGGCAAGATACCGATGTTTGCGGCGGCCACGCTGTCTCGATTTGTATTTTTCACGAGGTACATGGCTTCGTCGGCGAGGTGCAGCAGACCTTCTTTTGTCCGCGAGTCTGTGGGATAGGAGGCGACTCCCAGGCTCGGCGTCACGCGGATCCCCAATCCCTCTTCATCGAGCCAATTGCCTTCGCGGATGAGCTTGTGGAGGCGGCGTGCCACATTTAACGCATTGTCCTTCGAAGTCTGGGGCAGAAGAATCACAAATTCGTCCCCGCCATAGCGAAACGCAAAATCGATCAGGCGGCAGTGGGCTTTCAAGGCGTTGCCAATTTCGGCGAGCAGGCGAGACCCAACCAGATGGCCGTGCGTGTCGTTGACCTGCTTGAAATGGTCGAGGTCAATAAAGACCAGAGAGAACTGGTAGTTGTACCGTTGCGAACGGTAAATTTCCGTCTCAAGAATGAAGCCCATGTGGCGCGCGTTGTAAAGGCTGGTGCAATCGTCGGTGATGGTCAGCTCGTGAATGCGTTTCACGTGCCGCGCATTTTCGAGCGCAATGGCTGCGAAGTCCGAGAGAGCTTCGAGCAGTTTTAAATCGCGTTCGTCGAAACCTTCCGGGCCGAGGCAGTTGATGAGCTCGATCACGCCCAGGCACGTGTCGCGGAATTTCACGGGCACGGCGACGATGGATTGCGTTTCGGTTTTGGTTTTCTCGTCTACGTTGGCGAAGAAGCGTTTGTCTTTGGAGGTGTCCGGGACAACCACGGTTTCCCCGTGCTGCGCCACCCAGCCGGCGATTCCCTGCCCCATCTTGATGCGGACATCTTTTAGAGCTTGCGAGGCTTTGCCAACGGCCAGCTCGAAATACAGCTCCTGCTTGCTCTCATCCAGCAAAAGCAGCGACCAGTTATCTGGGCGCAGAAACTCGTCAATTTTCTCCATGATGGTGCGCAGCACCTGGTCGAGCTGCAACGAAGAGGTCAGCGCCTTCCCCAACTCCTGGAAGATGGCGACTTCGCCGGCTTCGCGCTGCTCTGCGGTCACCGCGGGACTTCTGCGGCGCTCCACGGCTGGAAACTGCTTTACTTCGTCCACGCTCGGTTAATCCCCAGGTTTAGAATTTGAGAGGCCAGACCCCGGCCGCCCGGGCGGACAACACTACGGGCGTGACTCGGCGCTGGTCGCCGAATCTTTGCCAGTATAGGCGCCAGTCAAAAAGGGGTGCAAGAATCTCGTGGTACAGGCGTGGCTATCTTGCCATCGGCAGGTACGGGAGGTACCGGGAGGTTGGAAAGGCACTTCTTTTAGCGGACAAAGAAGCTGTGAGAGCCTTCGCGCAGGACCAGGCAACCGGAAATAGTGTCGTGAATGGCACGCTTCCCGGGCATCAATCCAACGCAAAGACAATCGATCACAAAATAATAGCCGCCGAGGAAGGGCACGTGTGCCAAAAGGCGTCCGCTACAAAAGCGCATGCTGGCTCGCCAGAAGTCCACCGGCTTGCCGGCGATGTCGGCCACATAAAGCCCGAGCAGGCGTTTGCCAAGCGTTGCATGCCACCGCGAACTTTCCGACAGCGCAAAGTACAGCCAGCCTTCCGCAACGAAAAAACAGACACAAAGCGTGAGAAAAAGGGGCGCAAACTGCGAGAGAGCCTCGTTGAGAGGCATGCCGGGCCCATGATTGAAGAAGGGATTCGAAATTCCCATGGCGGCAGCCGAGAAGGAAACAAAGATAGCGAAGGGAACGATCAGGAGAAATAGATCAATGAGGGCCGCGACGGCTCGAATCCAAAAGCCTGCACGGGGCAACGGGACACCGGCAGCTACGGTTCGCGAGTTTGCAGCTTGTCCTTCCATAGCGCGCCCTTCCTGTCTGGCCACTAATAACCACGCCCACTGTCTGTGTTCCCGTGTTCCCGCTAGAATAGTAACTTCCTGCTCCGTAAATTTTGAAATCCACTTTCGCAATTCCTTGAGTGATATACTGCGCCGTCGATATGAAATCGAACAGCCAAATAAGTCAGAATTTACGAGCACTTAATCGAACTGCGCTTTTTTGGATACTCGTACTAACTATCTGGATTCCCCGCTATTCCGCGCAAAGTAATCCACCATCACAAGACCAGGCGACGAAACCATCGGACGAAAAACCCTGGGTTAAATCGCACGATTCGGTGACTGTGAGCGCAAACCTTACGCCAGAGGAGGCGGAGGAGGGAAGAATCAACGATGTCTACCAGTCGATTTACCCATTGGAGCAGAAAAACGATTGCGAGAATGCAATCCAGCGATACAAGTTGGAGGTAATCCCATTGGCTGAACAGTCCAAGTTCGAAATGCCGAAGAACAAGTTCCTCTTCCTGGCGAATCGCGGGATCGGCAATTGCTATCTGGCGCAGCGACGCTACGAGGAAGCAGAGAAGAGTTTTCGGCTAATCATGGAGTATTTGCCGGTTTGGCCGGGTGCAGATGATTCGGACTATCCCATCAATTTTCGGCAGATTGCAACAGCGCAAATAGGGCAACAACACTGGGAGGCTGCCGAGGAATCGCTAAAGAAGTCCGTGGCCTTATTCGATCCCCAAATCGCGCGGGCTTTGGATTCGAAAGTTGAATTCAGCCGAACGGAATATGCCGGCAATCTGCTTGGGTCGCAAGCCAGAAGCCGCGCATACTTGGCCATCGTGTATCTGCGCGAAAGGCAAACCGCCGAAGCTTTAAAGAATGCGGATTTGGCGTACGATGAGGCAACGAAGCCGAATGTCCGCCCCAGCTTTTTGAACGAGATAGTTAAGATAGGCAGCACGATCGCACAGTTGAGCGGCGACGGAGTCGCAATCGCAAAGTGGTCCCA
>Ga0209655_10000056_pt1 | contig 38623 bp, 32 predicted proteins | sample BogFormECP03_OM2_FD_188236 | JGI IMG/M metagenome (GOLD analysis project Ga0209655, IMG submission 188236) | Bog forest soil microbial communities from Calvert Island, British Columbia, Canada - ECP03_OM2 (SPAdes) (version 2) | ecosystem: Environmental > Aquatic > Freshwater > Wetlands > Bog ...
GGAAAAACGAGCACTCCGAAAAAGGAATCGCGCGCAAAACCGATTTTTTCCGCAACCTCTTTAGCCGCTGACGTACCAGCCTTGCAGTCGCCACAAGCGCTTCAATTTTGGGGCTTGGGCTGTGCCGACGCTCCAGACGCTGGCGGCGTCACCGGTGTCGCTTCCGTCGGCGCCAGCGAACTGCAATCCACCGCCGTGTGGTTGTGCACCACCAGCCAATCACTGCCGACTTTCGTGAACACCAGCGTGGTCTGCCCGCGCGCGTCGTAACCCTTGCCCGTCGCCAGCGTCGCCGCAAAATCCCATTGGTACGTCGCCCAGGCCACCTCCGCGTGTATGTAGATGTAGGTGTTCCGCCGGATGATCTGCATCTGTTGGAACGCCGCTTTCTGCCTTTCATAACCATCCGCCCAGTTTTTCCACCCCATGATTGGCGGCCCGTAATCGCTGCTCACAAAAGTCGCACTATCCGAATAATATTTGTGCATCAGCTCCAGATTTCCTAGCTGCTGCGCCGCCAGCATTTGGCCGATGTCATGCTCGATCTGATCGTTCGGCGACATCGGAATGGACGGCAGCGGCTGATCTGGAGGAGTTTGATTCTTCTTGTTTTTCTGCGCGCATACCCCCGAAGAAAGCAACAGAATCACAGCCACGCCCGCCAGCGCGCGAAATACTCCCGCGCGTAATCCCACCAACCTCATCTCAAGGTGCCTCATTCGCTTTTTCCTCCTCACCTGCCCCGCCGGAGCATAGCATGAGCCCGAAAGCCCAATGACGGCCATTGGCACACGTGTTGCGCGTGAAAAAACCATCTCGGGATTTTGCATCATGGAGATTCGTGGTTGCTTACTTGCCGTCGTCTGGAGTGGCCCGGATGTAGCGTCGCCAAATTCGCCGCAAACGGCCAGTTCTTGGTAGGGGCGTTGCTTATTTCTTGATATCTCGCGCCACGCGAAATCCATAATCCGCATATTGAAATTCCGGTGGTATGCTCGCCCGCGCGGCGCAACGCGACACCTTAATTTGGTGCCGCCACGATCCCCCGCGCGAACTGCGCCGCGTCCCCTGCGCCGGACCCTGCGGATTGCGCTCCGACGAAGCGCGATAATATTCCGCCCCGAACCAATCCGCGCACCATTCGTGGACATTCGCCCCAATATCGCAAAGCCCGTACCCGTTTCGTTCGGCGCGCCCCACCGGCTCCGGCCCGTTCTTCCAGCGCGCAGCATAATTCGCCAAATGCTCCGGCGCATGATCGCCCCACGGAAATTGTTTTTGCTCCATGCCGCCGCGCGCCGCGCGTTCCCATTCCGCTTCCGTCGGCAAACGATATCTTCGCCCGCAAGCTGCGCTCAACCACTCGCAGTAAGCCACCGTATCGAACCACGAAGGAGCTACGACGGGCTGCTCCGCATCAGAAAAGATCGCTTCTCCCCAATGCAACGGCGCGCGTCGTTTCGTAGCAGCCAGAAATCGCGCATACTCCGCGTTCGTCAGCTGGCATTCCGCCATGTCAAAAGCGTCCACCCAAACCCGGTGCACCGGCTGCTCATTCTCCTGCCCGGTGTCGCTCCCCATCAAGAACCACCCCTCGGGAATTGCCACCATCCGCGGCTCGCTCACTTCAACGCGTGCGCCAAAATCAGTCGCGTCGCTCATACCTCCGCTCGCAGCCGCGCTCACGTCTTCAATCCGGTCCCGCCGGATGTCTCGTCTGGCTCAGCAAATTCACAAACAGCCGATAAGCCCCCGGCACTCCCGCCGGCAACTCCCTGAAAAACGAAAGCCCCGTGTAAATGTACAGGCCCTTCCCATCCCGCGCGTAAACCAGCGACCCATTCGTCTCCGCCTCGCCCGGATCCGTCAACCCCAGCACTGGCGTATATTTCGCATCGAACGAGCCCCAAAAATAAAGCCCGCGCTCCTGCACCCAACCCTGAAAATCCTCGAGCGTAATCTTGTTCGGCGAATTCAGCAGCGCATCATCCGGCGCCAGAAATCGCACCGGCGAATTTGCATCCGTCACCCGCGAAGTCTCCCCCGGCATCGTGGCCTTGAAAGGCGCCGGCAATTCTTCGTTCCAAGCAAAATCGCGCTGATACTGCACCAGCAGCGTCCCCCCGCGCTTCACGTAATCCAGCAGCCGCGTGTTCGTCCGCAGCAGGTCCGGACGCAACTCATACGCGCGTATCCCCACAGTGATCGCGTCGTACTTGCTCAAATCTCCAAACGCCAGCGCCACCTCGTCCAACATATCCACGCGAATTCCGATCTGCCGCAAAATTTCCGGCAAAGTATCGTTTTCCGCGGCGATATAACCGATGTGCAATCCCGCCGGCACGATCAAATTCAGCACATGCACCGTCGCATCCGCCGGCTCGCTCCAATTTCGCGTTGGCAAAGTAGGAATCGGTTCCACCGATGTCCGAAAAGTTTCCTCGCCCATCCGCGCGTACGGATGCAACGTGTACGCCCCCGCCGCGGTTTGCGGCGGCGCCGTCACCACAAACTGAATCAATCGGTCGCCGCCCTTCGCAAATTCCAGCGGCCCCTCGATGTTCGGTATCTCCACCGTCCAACCCTTCGGCGCTTCCAGTCCCACCTTCACTTTCGTCGCCGCAGTGCCGTGGTAGCGCACCCGCGCAAAAAGTTTCACCGGCATCGCCGTCCGTTTCTCCGGCGCCATCACCTGCTTCGGCTCCACGGTCAACGTCACCGCCGGCACCAACTCCAGCGGATACGTCTGTATCCCGGTGGTAGTGGCCTCCATCGAATTCACCGGCCGCTCTAAAGCGAATTCGTACCCGGCAACTTCCACTCGCATGGCCAATCGCACCAGCGGCGGTGGAAATGGCAAAATCGCGTCCGCGGGAGTCAGCGATCGCTTCACCCCTGCAGGAATCGCCACCACGAATTTCGCCGTGTCGATACCTCCCTTCACTCCCTCCGGCGTCACGCTCCATCCGCTCGGCACCACAATGCTGCTCGCGTTCAAAGTCCATTTCACCGGCACCGCCGGAGTCCCGGCAATAGACACGTCCACTGAAAATGTTTCTCCCGCCACCAGCTCGTGCCGGCTTGCTTGCGCGTCGAGAGGAATCGCCACATCATCGGCCAGCGCCAAATTAATCCGCTTCAACACGCCGTCAATCTCCCACACGGCGCCGTCACCCGCCTGCTTCGCCAGTTGCTCGCGCAGTCCCGCAATTTCTTTCGCCGCAGCAGCCAATGACCTCGCCGCCGCCGCGCGATCCAACTCCAGCGCGGATTTCGCCGCAGCAGCCAATTCCTGCTCCGCGGCGTGCAGTGCCGGAGCCATCGCCGCCTGCGCGTCAGGAAATCGCGCGGCCAGCGACGCGAGCGGCTCAGCCAGCAGCCGCGCATCAAACTTTCCCGCTTCGCCTTTCTCGTTCTCCGCCACCAGAAATACCGGCCGCCGGAAAAATGCATTCCCAAAAAACGCCGGTGTGCCTTGCGACCGGTGCTGCGCGTGCCCCTCCATCCCCATCTCCACGTACGTTTTTCCCCACAACGGCGAAACTTCGTCCGCGGGCAACGCCACCGCGTACGCATCAGTGCCGTTGCGCGCAACACGCGCTTCCAGCGTCACCTTCCACGGCGCCAACCCTTCCGCAATCTGTTCCGGAAACAATTTCGAGTCCGCCGCCGCCGCCACCGCTTGCGGCGTCAAAATCCCGCTCTCCTGATGATGCCCGTGCCCCGAATGAACGCCTCCCCAGCCGTTGATCACCACGTCCGGTCGATAAGTCCGTATCACCCGCACCATATCTTCCAGCGCCAAATTTCCCCACGCTTTCAGCGCCTGGTCCGGACTCTTCAAATATCCAGTGTCCAGCGCCCGCGTGAAATACTGCTGCACGCCGTAATGTTGCCCCGCCGCCAGCAATTCATCCGTGCGCACCACGCCCAATTCTCCATCCTGCTCTGGCCCAATCGCGTTCTGCCCGCCCTGCCCGCGCGTAATCGTCAGCAGCGCCACGTCCGCGTTCAATCCATGCGAAAGGTAAGCCAGCAGGCTCGACCATTCGTCGTCAGGATGCGCCGTAATGAAAAGAATGCGCGTGCTCACCCGCGCCCTATGAATCGCCTCCACCGTTTCCGGCAACGACTGCGCGCGAACCGGTCGCGCCGTCGCGCACGCCAGCGAAGCCGCGGCAAAAATTATCGCAGCCGGATTAAAAATTCTCCGCCTCGGATTCCAATTCAAGTGCCGGCCTCCTCAAAGGGCCACTGCCGCAGCATTCGCGCGCGCCCCATGTACACCAGAATACCTGCCACCATTGCCGCAAGCGAGGCCAGCATCGGGCCGCGCCCCGTGAAAATAAAAACCGCGATCCATCCCGCAATCGCCAGCGCCACCGGCACGGGATAAAGCCACATGCGGAACGGCCAGTGCTCCGCTTTCCAGCGCCGGTGCAGCAGCAGCAATCCCACCGCCTGGCCGACAAATTGGATGAGGCAACGCATCGCCAGGATGGCGCGAATCACCGAGAACAGATTAAAAAACAAGCAGACCACCATGGACGTTGCGCCCAACGCCAAAAGCGCCACGTGCGGAAATCGCTTCCTGGGATGCACGCGTGCAAATACCGAGAAGAAATTCCCGTCCAGCGCCGCCGCGTACGGCACCCGCGAATAACCGAGCGTCGCCGAAAACACCGACCCAAACGCCAGCACCAGAATCAACGCCGTCGCCAGCGACGCCCAATTCATTCCAAATGTCCGCTCCACGAACAGACTCACCACAAAAGTTGAACGTGCCGCTTCCTGCCACGGCACCACGCTCAAAATGCTCGTCTGCATCAAGAAATACAGAATCGCGATTCCGAAAATCGAAATGAAAATCGCCCGCGGAATATTTTTCCCCGGCTCCTTCATCTCCCCGCCCAGATTGCACACATTGTAGTAGCCCAGATAGCTGTAAACCGTCTGCACCGACGCGTGTCCCAGCCCGGCGAAAAAAATCCACGAAAAACTCCATGCTCCCGCGGGGTAGCTGAAAAGATTGCTTGCGTTAAAATGCGTCGCCCCGGCGTAGATCAGCCATAAAATCGTCCCCAGCACGATCACCCACAGCACCGTGGAAATTTTCCCGATCGCCGTGATCCGCCGGTACAAAAGCAACACCGCAATCGCGATCAGCAGCACCGCAATCACGCGGTCGTAGTTCATCACCACCCATCTGGTGTATTCCGTATGCGTCGCCAGCCACCGCGTCACTCCGGGCAATTTCATCGTCAGATAAATCGAATAATCCGCAAACCCCAGCGCGCCCGAAGAAATGCTCAGCGGCGCCTGAAATAGCGTCTGCCAGATAAATAGGAACGACATCAGCCGCCCCAGCCGGTTCGCCCCATACGCTTCCCGCAGAAAAACGTAACTTCCGCCCGCCTGCGGCATCGCCGCGCCCAATTCCGCCCACACGCATCCATCCAGCGCCGCCAGCACCGCCCCCACTACCCAAGCCAGAATGCACTGCGGCCCGCCCATCGCCCGCACGATGAACGGAATCACAATGAACGGACCAATCCCCACCATGAACGTCATGTTCAACGAAGTCGCTTCCATCAGGCCCAACCCACGCTCGAGTTTTTCAGGTTCACTCATGCCGCTGCGCCAGAAAATCCTTCACCAGTCAATGGTTTCCAAAAAACCGGAAAGTCAGCATAACAAGAAAGCCGCACGCACCCCTCCGAAAACTACACCGCTCTGCGCTATCATCGTGGCACAGCCACTCTTGGCTGTGCTGTGGCAGTTGCTTTCATTTTCGTAGCACAGGCAATCTTGCCTGTGCTCTTGCTTTTGCTGACCTGGCAAGCGAAATTAAACTTCGCGCTCATGCTATCTGCCAGCACAACACTCGGACTCGCGCTCACCGCCGCCACAGTCGCGTTACTCTTCCTTAGATATTTTCGCGCGCGCCGCCTCCGCGCGTTTCCAGCGTACGGCTGGCTCGGATGGCTCGCCCTGCTCTCCGCCGAAGTATTACTCTTCGCGCGCGTCGAGCCAGTCGCCACCTATTTCACGCCTATCGCCTGGAGTTCCTACATCCTCATCGCCGATGCCGCGGTCCTCGCCGTCACCAATCGCTCCCGTCTGAACGACGCGCCAATCGTCGTCGCGCGCCTCGCGTTACTTTCGATTCCGCTGTGGCTGATTTTCGAAGCCTACAATCTCAGGCTGCAAAATTGGACTTACGTCGGCCTGCCTCGCGCGTGGCCCACCGCCCTTTTCGGTTATGCCTGGTCGTTCGCCACCATCACGCCCGCGGTGTTCGAAACTTCCGACCTTGTCCAAGCCGTGCTTCCAGCGCCGTCGCCGCGCCCGCTGCCGGAACCCGCGCAGGATTCTTCGCGGAAAATTTCTCCCACCGCCGAATTCATCCTGATGATTTCCGGCGCGGCCTGCTTGCTCATTCCACTACTCGTGCCCCGGCATCTCGCCGCGTACCTTTTCGCGCTGGTCTGGATCGGATTTCTCTTGCTCCTCGATCCCCTCAATTACCGCCTCGGCCTTCCATCCTTTATCGGCGATCTGGCCGAAGGCATGCGCCGGCGCTTCTACGGATTTTTGTTCGCTGGCTGGGTTTGCGGCTGCCTGTGGGAATTTTGGAATTATTGGGCAACCGCGAAATGGCTGTACACCTTCCCGATGTTTCAACGCTGGAAAATATTTGAGATGCCCGCGCCCGGCTTTCTCGGCTTCCTTCCCTTTGCGCTGGAGTGTTTCGTAATGTACGTTACCGCCGCTTGGCTCCTCGGCTGGATAAAAAGAGTAAAGTGAATAACGTGGGTTACCGAATCTCTCGCATCTGTCTTGCCGTCGCGCTTTGCTTCGCACCATTTGCGGCGCTGCTCGCTGCGGCGCCCGCGCGTGCCGGCGAAATCACTCTGCCACCCGAGGCCGTGCGCGCCATGGACAAAATGTACAGCGGCGATCCCGATGGCGCGATCGCCCTGATGCGCAATCTCGAACAGTCCCAGCCCGAAAATCCTCTCCCCGTCCTGCTCGAAGGCGAAGCGCGCTGGTGGAAGATTTACTGCTCCAATTTGGAAATCAAGTACGGCATGATTGACGCTTGGAAGCGCGGAAAAAAACCGGAAGACGAGGCCTTCCTGCTGCTGGCGGACAAAGTAATTGATCTCTCCCAGGCGCAAATTTCCAAATCCGATTCCGCGGAAATGCATTTCTACGCTGGCATGGGTTTTGCGCTGAAAGTGCGCCTCGAAGTCTTGCGTGGTGAGAATCGCGCGGTCGCGCATGCAGGAGTCGCGGCCCGCGCCGAATTTCTGCGCGCTCTGGAACTCGATCCGCAGATGCCAGACGCCACCGCCGGCCTGGGCCTCTACAACTATTACGTGGATTCGCTTTCGACCAGCGTGAAGATTCTGCGCTTCTTCATGGGCATCCCCGGCGGCAGCCGGACAGAAGGCATTCGCCTAATGCAAATCGGCATTGACCGCGGCGTGGTGACGCCCGTGGAAATGCGCTTCCATCTCGCCAGAAACTTGCGCACTTTTGACTATCAATACGAACGCGCCATCCTCGTTGCGCAACCGCTCGTCGAACGTTATCCCCGAAATCCGATTTTCCAACTGCTGCTGGGTAATCTGAATTCCGAGATGGGCCGCCCCGTAAAAGCTGCAGAGTATTTTCAAGCCGCGCTAAAAATCTCGGGTCAGCCCGCTGCTGCGGACTGCTGCTCTACGTGCACTTCCTGCCCCACGTGCTCCCTCCGCGTCCGCGAAATCGCGAATTTTTTCCTCAGCTCACCGCACTAACGCTGGCTCGGTCGCTTGCGCGGCTCGGTACGGCTCATCAGCAGCGTCGAAATGCATCCCGATACAAACGCCGCGCCCCACACTGTCGTCGCTCCCCATTTCCCCAGAATGCTCGCACCCAGTCACGGCCCCACCGCAAACGCAATATTGAACGACCTCGTGTAAAGCCCCATGTATTCCCCGCGCCTTTCCGGCGGCGCAATCTCCGCTGCGTACGCCGAACTCCCCGGCATCAGAATCATTTCACCGAACGTCCAGATCACCACCGCCACAAAAACTCCCGCAGTTTTCCCAAACGGCGCAATCCCCACCAGCGCGTACGATCCAAATCCCACCGCGTACAGAAATGCCCCCAGCATCAGCGTCCCTCGGTGCGTCCCGTGCGCCATGAACGTGTTCAAAGGAACTTCCAGCGCCACAATCAGCAAAGTACTCACGGTGAAAATCGTCCCAAACACCGATTCCGGAAAATACAGATACCGCACCAAGAACACCGGCAGCGTGGACGTAAGCTGAAAACCCACCAGCTGCACCGGAATCAGCGCCGCCAGAAAATAAAGCATCCGCGGATTTCGGAACGCGCGCAGGTCCGCCGCTGGATGCAGCGTGGCCAGCGGCGTAACACTGTCCGCTTCGATTTCGCGGCCCAGTTCCGTCGCGTCCGTCCACTCCGGCTCGTGCGTTTTTTGTCGCCCCGCACTGCGCATCGGCGCGAGCGCCAGCACCGCTCCCGCTAGAATCGAAGTCGTGCCGTCCACCAGAAACAGCCAGCGAAACGAATACACCGCCAGAATTCCGCCGATCGCCGGACCCACGCTCATCCCCAGAATCGCAGCGAGCCGGCTCAGCGCGAACGCCGCTTTGCGTTGCCCGGGCGGCACCAAATCCGAAACGATCGAAAGACTCGCAGGCCGCACCGATTCGTTCAATACCGCGAAAGCAACCGTCATTCGCAAAATTGCGCTGTAACTTTTCGCCAGGGGAAATAGCAGCAGCAGAAATCCAGTGAGAAACAGCGAAGCCTTCATGATCGGTAGCGGACCCATGCGATCGGACGAAATTCCCGTCAGCGGCATGGCCAACAGCGCGACCACGCCGTACACCATCAGCGCGATCGCCGCTCGCGCCGGCGTCACCCCCGAAGTGTGCGTCACGTACAAAACCAGAAACGCCAGCACCATCGTTCCGGAGCGATTCACCAGCGTCGCCGCCGAAAGTATCCACATTTCGCGTGGGAGGTTTTTCAGCCCGCGCCACGGATTCATGAAGTTTCGGTGGGGTGAGAACTACAAAACTTCAATACGCTGCACTGCTAGGAGTGAGCGGCTTCTTCCTGCTCGAATGCGTGATACGAAGACCGCACCAGCGGTCCGGCTTCCACGTGTTTGAATCCCATCGTTTCGCCCAGCCGCTTGAACTCCGCGAATTCTTCGGGATGCACGTAACGTTCGATCGGCAAATGTTCGTGCGTCGGCTGCATGTACTGGCCCAGCGTCAAAATGTGCGTGCCCTGCGCCGCGATATCTTCCATCGCCGCCAGCACTTCGTCGCGCGTTTCGCCCAAGCCCAGCATCATTCCGGTTTTGGTGGGAAGCCCCGGAATCATTTCTCCCGCGCGCCGCAATAATTCCAGCGACCGCTCGTACACCGCGCCCTTGCGCACCTGGCGATACAACCGCGGCACTGTTTCCATGTTGTGATTCAACACGTCGGGTTTCGCCGCCATCACGGTTCCGAGCGCCGTCCAATCACCGCGAAAATCAGGAATCAGCACTTCCACTTTGCATCCCGGCACGCGCGCGCGAATATCCGTGATGGTGCGCGCAAAAATCGCCGCGCCGCCATCCGGTTGGTCGTCGCGATTCACCGAAGTCACCACCGCATACCGCAATCCCATCCTCGCGACCGCCTCCGCCACACGTTCCGGCTCATCCTCCGCCGGAGGACCCAGCGGTTTGCCGCTCGGCACCGCGCAGAATCCGCAAGCCCGCGTGCAAATGTCACCCAAAATCATGAATGTGGCCGTACCGTGTTCCCAACATTCACCCATGTTCGGGCAACGCGCGCTCTCGCACACCGTGTGCAGGTCCAGCGTGCGCATCGTGCGCTTCAGTTCCTGATATTTTGGTCCGCCGAAAAATCGCACACGCAACCACGACGGCCGCGGATGCGCCGCGGGCGGCGGCGTGGAGTTCGGAAGGATCGTAAAGGGCGTAGCCATCGGCGCTTGGGTGAAAAGCCATTGTACGCGGAACCGCCCAGGCGAGACAACCGGGCGGCGAGGAGCGAATTTTGGCTAATGCTGTAAGCCGGTCCGCCGATATGCTAGACAGGAATTATAGGTCTCAAATTGGACGTGCGATGGACCACGCGCAGCAGTTGCACCGGCTCGAACAGCTGATTGTGCACGACTTAGCTGAATAGGACGAGGTTTAGATGGGCTCGAACGACCTTCAAATCGCGGCGCTCCACACCGGCTCGGCTGCCATCGCGGCGGAGAACGCCCACGTTCCGCAGACCCAGGCCGCCAGCCCGGTGCTTCCCGCGCGCGGGGTTTCCGCTGCTGCGACGCCACCGACGATCCAAATTAGCGCCCCGGCCGTGGCTGCGGCACCCCCTGCGCAAACTACCGCGGGCACTCAATCTCCCGTCGCGACAGCACTCGCACACGCCGACGCGACTGCGACTGTCACGACGGCAAGCGCTTCGAGCACGGCGCCAGCGCAGCAGACTCTGCAGCAGCTTGACCGCGTGCTGCAGCAACTCGGCATTGATCCACAAACTCTGAGCTTGATGAGCCGCGAGGGAATGTTGAATTGGGTCAACGATCCCGCGGCGCGACGGCAAATCGTCCAGAATGTGCAGGCGGCAGCGAACAGTTCGCAGCAAAATGCCGCAGTCGGCTCGGCCAATCCGGCGCAAAGTACTGCGCAGCTCGCCATCGCCAGCGCGAATCAAAATCAGATCCCGTCGCCGCAAACGCTAAATCAGCCGCAAGCCTCAGTGCAGGAAACAAGCCAGGTTTCCGCCATTTCTGCAGCGGCCAGCAGCGCTAACACCAATGCCTTGGGCCAAAGCGCCGCGACTGCTCAATTGAATGCGACAGCAGTGGCGCAATTCCAGAAGTTGCAAGACTCCCTCGCACCGAGCGGTACGACGGAAACTCAACCCGCTGCCACTTCGAGTCGAACATTGACGCCGCAAGGGCAATTCCTGAACGTCTCCGCTTAGCCTTGAACCATCCCAATGCATCGTAACCTGTTCAAGCTGAACCACGTCTGAACCTACCGTTATGTTGTACTCTAACCACACAGCTTAGAACGTACGGAACTTTGGCTGTATAAGTCACTGATTGTAAAGGGCTATAATTACGAGTGAGGGGTTGCCGAAGTGCATAGAAGAGCCCGGCCCCGCTTATGCCTTATCAACTGACAATACAAAAACCTGTCGAGACTCGCGGCGTGGGGTTGCACACTGCCGTGCGCTGCCACCTGCGGCTGCTTCCTGCTCCTGCGGACACCGGGATCGTCTTCCGGCGGGTGGACCTGGACAATTTCGAGATTGAAGCGCACGTGCGCAACGTCGCGCGGGTGAGCTACGCAACCAGCTTGATGAAACAGGGCGTGCTGCTTTCCACCGTGGAGCACTTGCTCGCGGCCCTGTACTCCTGCGGCGTGGACAACGTGTACGTGGAACTGGATGCGCTGGAGCTTCCGATCCTGGATGGTTCCTCGAAGCCGTTCATCGAACTGCTGGCGCAAGCCGGGATTCGCAAACTGCGGCGGCAGCGGCGTTACATTCACGTGATCAAGCCGCTGGAATTTTCCGACGGCGACCGGCGCATCGGAATTTATCCCGCGGATGAATTCCGCGTGCACTGCTTCGTGGACTACAAGCATCCGGATGTGGGTCCGCAGGAAGTGGAAATGACGGTGGACCGGCAATCGTTCAGCCGCGAGCTGGCGCCGGCGCGGACGTTCGGATTCATGAAAGATTTTGCGGGGCTGCAAGCGATGGGATTGATTCGCGGCGGCTCGGTGGAAAATGCGATCGTGCTGGATGACGAGAGCATCCTGAACGGCCCGCTACGTTTTCCGGATGAATTTGGCCGACACAAAGCGCTGGACCTGATCGGCGATCTCGCGCTGGTGGGGCGTCCGCTGAAAGCGCGGATCGTGGCGCACAAAGCGGGGCATGCGTTGCACACGCAGCTGGTCACTCGCCTGCTTGCCGACGACTCTCTCTGGACCGAAACAACTGCGCCGAACGATACCGCGGACGCGCGACCTTCTGTCGCGGACTCCCTTCCCGCCACATCCTGACTTTCAAAACAAAAAGCAGCGAGCATTACGAGAATTTCACGCGGTGCGAACAATCACAAAATGAATCAGGCGACGAGTGCGGAAGCCTAGCTTCTCGTACAGATGAATCGCGGAAACATTTTCCTGGCGCACGTGGAGAATGGGAATTTCGCCGCGCCGCATGATTTTGCGCATCAGAATGGACATCAACTCGCGGGCATATCCCCGGCCTTGGAAATCCGGATGAGTGCAAACTGCGCTGACCTCGGTGTAACCCGGCAGATGCAGCCTCTCGCCAGCCATGGCGACCAGACGCTTCGATTGACGGATTCCCAGGTACTCGCCCAGTTCGCGAGTGCGTATGCCGAACGGTCCTGGCTTCGTCAATTCCGCGAGCGCAACCATTTCCGGCACATCCGCTGGCGTTAATTTTTCGGCAGGAAAGCCATCCTGCGCGAGATTAGGTTTTTCGCAGACCATCTGCACGAGCGGCGATGCGTGGACGGTGATCCATCCCGCGGGGATTTGCGGCGGTTGATCGAGAAATAATGCTGCGCCGGCGCGCTGCAGAGTTTTCGCGAGCGAGGCGTACGCTCCGTTGGTCGGTTCGCCCATCCCGGCGAGCAGGGTTACTTCTGGCGGGTAGCGCTTCGCGAGTTCATCGCCTTCCGCGAAGTGTGCGTGGAGTTTCGAGAGCGAATTCCAGATCGGATTGTCCAGGATGTGCATCGTCTTCGGCGTTTCGATAGCTGTTTGCATTTTCATCGTTGGTCTTTCGATCCTTGCTCCTTCGATGCTCGCACAATTTATGCGGCACGCGAAATCCGCGCTATCCGAATGTAGCGGCCAAATTGTCCTGTGAAATTGCGGCTACTGAATCGGCCGACTATCGGCGGTGGCGGACTCGCCGTTGTCGGAAACTCGAATAATGCCGGTCTGATCGGTGAAGAAGCTGCGCATTCCCGTGGTGCCGCGCTGAACGGGATCCGTTGTCACTGTGTAACCGGAAGCGCCTCCAGAGGTGCAGCCTTTCGCCGCGGCCTTGGGCGAAATGACCGGCGCGGTGGCATCGCCCGGATACTGGGGAGTGTATGTGAAAACGTAACCGTATCTGCGACCGGACGTCAGCGCAGTATCGAGCAAGAACGCGTGGTTGCAAGTTGCACTCTCGCCCGGTTCGACTCCCGTCGCTTTTAAACTCGACGGAAATCCATTTTCAAATTCGCTAGCGTAAGTCAACACGGCGGTATTGATAGTGCGCAGCGAGCCCACGGCGGTGGCTTCGTTCGCGGCCATGCGCGCGCGCAGCAGATTTGGAATCGCGATCGCGGCGACGATCATGACGAAGGGAATGATGGCGACGCCGAGATATCCCAGCACCAGTCCCGTTGTCGCGATGCCCTGGCCACCAATGCGGCCTGCGGATTTGCGGATTTCAGAGTGCGCCATGTGGCCGAGAATGATCGCGGCGATGGAGGCCGGGAGGAAAAACGTGAAGATTCCGCAGACCAGGCTGGCGATCGCTTTGCCGCTGGTGGGCGGGTTGCCGGTAACGGGCGGTGTGGCGAATGAACCTCCGGGGACGGCGACCGGGCCGGGAGTGGAACGTGCGGCGGCAGCGGCAGAAAGAGGGCTGCCGCACTTCGAGCAGAATGGCGCTGAATCCGGATTGGCCATTCCGCAGTTTTGACAAAACATCACGCACCTCCTGTTCTGCTTGCGAGGAAATATAGCGCTTTGGTTAACAAATGCACGGAAATTGCGAGAGCGACGGCAAGGGCGGGTCTTAGACCCGCCCCTACGGAAAAGCCTGAACTGGATGGACGCGGTGCAAGTGTGGATGGGCGAAGAGAGATCCTGATCCCGCTTCCGCGGGATCAGGATGAAGGCGCACGGCAACGACACGGGCTCCAGGAGAAGGGGGCGTAGAAGCTTGGTGAGGCTGTTTTGATTGCCAAAGGTGCAAAGGGAAGCGACAATAACTCTCGCATGGCTGCCGCTGACACCGTCATCGTAGTTTTGGCTGCTGGGAAGGGGACGCGAATGCGTTCCGACCTGGCGAAAGTTTTGCATCGCGCGGGAGGACGGCCGCTACTGGAACATGTGATCCGCGCATGCCAACCGGTGAAAGCGGCGCAGATTTTGGCGGTGGTGGGGCACCAGGCGGAAGAAGTGGGCGCGCTGGCCGAATCGCTGGGCGTGGATACGGTGAAGCAGCAACCGCAGCGCGGCACCGGACACGCGTTGCAAGTCGCGCGGCGGGCATTGCGCAAAAGCGCGAAGCTGGTGATCGTGGTTCCGGGCGATGCGCCGCTGCTGCGCGCGGAAACTTTGACGGCGCTGCTGGACACACATCGCCGCGGCGAGGCAGCCGCCACGATTCTGAGCGCCGAGCTGAACGATCCCACGGATTACGGGCGCGTGGTGCGCGATTCCGAAGGGCGGGTGCAAGCGGTCGTCGAGGAAAACGCCGCGACGCCGGAGCAGCGCGCCATCCGCGAAGTAAATTCCAGCATTTATTGCTTCACACTGGAAAAACTGTGGCCGCGCCTGAACGCGCTGCGGCCGGACAATGCGCATCGCGAGTTGTACCTGACCGATGCGATCGCGCTGCTGCGGCAGCGCAACGAACGCGTGCTGGCGCAAGTGGCGCCGGATGCCAACGAGATTCTGGGATGCAATACGCGCGCGAACCTGGCGGACGTGGACCGGATATTCCGCGGACGCAAGGCGGCGGAGCTGATGGAAGGCGGCGCGACGATTTATCTGCCGGAGACAGTGGTGATTGATCCGGAAGTGAGCGCAGGGCCCGACACGGTGATCGAGCCGTGCGTGCAATTGCTGGGCAAGACGCGCATCGGCGCGCGCTGCAAGATTCAGACGGGCAGCGTGCTGCAGGATATGAGGCTGGATGACGAGGTATTGATCGGGGCGCATAGCGTGATGGTATCCAGCCGCGTAGGCAACAAGGCGCAGGTGGGGCCGTTTGCGCGGCTGCGTCCTGGAGCGGATATTCGCGCGGGTGCGCACATTGGAAATTTCGTGGAAGTGAAAAATTCCGTCATACACGTGGGCGCGAAGGCCGGGCACCTGACTTATTTGGGCGATGCGTTTGTGGGACGCGAAGCGAACATCGGCGCGGGAACGATTACTTGCAACTATGACGGCGTGGCCAAGCATGAAACCACGATCGGCAATCGCGTATTCATTGGAAGTGACAGCGCGCTGGTGGCTCCGGTGCGGATTGGTGACGGTGCATACGTCGCGGCGGGATCCACGATCACGGAAAATGTGCCGGCGGATGCACTGGGAATTGCACGTGGCCGGCAGACGAACAAGCCCGGGTGGGCGGCGGCGTGGCGGCGGGAGCAGGCGCGCACGAAGCGCGACCAGGGACATGGAAAACGGAAGCGTCGGAGCAAAGTTGTGCGGCGGGCGAAAGTGAAATTGCGCCGCCGAGTGAAAAGAAAATCCACGAAGCGTTCCCACCGCTAGAGCTACGTCACAAAAGCGAAACAAGTACTTCTTACCGCAGAGACGCCCGACTCTGTCGGGATAGACGCCGGGCGCAGAGAAAACCAAAGGCAAAGTGAAGAGAGACACTTCGCCCGCTTCCGCGGGCTCCCTTCGCAAAAACACACAGGGCAGGCAGAACGACGATGTGCGTTTGCTGGCGCAGGCGAGCGAAGGTCGGCCGCAAAGTGGCGCTGCGGCATATCTTGCGCACATGGTAAAATGAGTGAGAGGCGCGACGATGAAATTTGGCGTGGTGCGATTTCCTGGGTCGAATTGCGATGAGGATGCGTTTCATGCGGTGGGCGCGATTGTGCAGCAGCCGGTGGAATTTATCTGGCACCAGTCGGAGGACTTGGCCGGTTGCGATGTGGTGATTTTGCCGGGGGGATTTGCGTTTGGGGATTATTTGCGGACGGGGGCGATTGCGCGATTTTCACCAGTGATGAAGGCGGTCGAGCGGTTTGCGCGCGGCAGTGGGCTGGTGCTGGGGATTTGCAACGGATTTCAGATTCTGCTGGAAGCAGGACTGTTGCCGGGCGCGATGATGCGCAACCAGGGGCTGCGTTATCTGTGCCGGCATGTGCATCTACGGGTGGAGGCGACGAATACGCCGTTTACATGCGCCGCGACGCTGGGGCAAGTGCTGAAGATTCCGATCGCGCACAATGAAGGGAATTATTTTTGCGAGCCGGCGGCGCTGGCGGAACTGGAGCGTAACAACCAGATTATTTTTCATTACGTGCGGCCGGATGGCGGCGAGACCGGCGCTGACGACCGCGAGGCGAATCCGAATGGGTCGTTGGGCGCGATTGCCGGGATCTGCAACCGCGAACGGAATGTTTTGGGGTTGATGCCGCATCCGGAGCGCGCGGTGGAGTTGGGGCTGGGATCTTCGGATGGGATGGCAATTTTCCGTTCGCTGGTGGCTAGCCTGGAGTCTGCGGGGAGTGCGCCGTCGCGTGTGTCGGGAGTGACGGCGGCGGTTCCGGCGTAGGGATTACTCTTCTTCAGCATTTAATTATGCCCACAAAAAATGATTGATACCGAAATTAAGGTTACTCCGCAGATTGCGGCCGAGCACGGCCTCTCGCCTGAAGAATACTCGCGCACGCAGAAAATATTGGGGCGCGATCCGTCTTTTACGGAGCTGGGAATTTTCAGCGTAATGTGGAGCGAGCATTGCTCGTATAAATCGTCACGCGTGCATTTGAAGCGATTGCCGACGCGCGGGACTCATGTGGTGCAGGGGCCGGGGGAAAATGCGGGCGTCGTGGATATTGGCGACGGGATGGTTGCGGTTTTCAAGATTGAATCGCACAACCATCCGAGTTTCGTGGAGCCGTTTCAGGGCGCGGCTACGGGCGTGGGCGGAATTTTGCGGGATATTTTTACGATGGGGGCGCGGCCGATTGCGGTGATGGATTCGCTGCGGTTTGGGCCGATTACGGCGGGTCCGGGCGCGGGAGACGCGACTCGCGAAGAGATTGGGCGCAACCGGCATATTTTGGATGGAGTGATACGCGGGATTGGATTTTATGGAAATTGTTTTGGGGTGCCGACTGTTGGCGGCGAGGTGGTGTTTGAACCTTGCTATGCGAACAATCCCTTGGTGAACGCGTTGGCGCTGGGGATTTGCCGGCGCGAGGAATTGTTTTTTGCTAAGGCGCGCGGCGCGGGGAACCCGGTGATTTATGTGGGCGCGAAAACGGGGCGCGACGGAATTCACGGGGCGTCGCTGCTGGCTTCGGCGGAATTCAGCCAGGAATCGCAGCAGAAACGGCCGAACGTGCAGATGGGCGACCCGTTCATGGAGAAATTGCTGCTGGAAGCGTGTTTGGAAGCAATGCGCACGGGCGCGGTAGTGGCGATTCAGGATATGGGCGCGGCGGGATTGACGAGTTCGAGTTCGGAAATGGCTTCGCGCGGCGGGCTGGGGATTGAAATTGATCTGGCGCGCGTGCCGCAGCGCGAGACGGGCATGACGCCGTACGAGATCATGTTGAGCGAATCGCAGGAGCGCATGCTGCTGGTGGCGGAGCGCGGACGCGAGCGGGAAGTTTTCGATGTGTTCCACAAATGGGGATTGGACGCGGTGGAGATTGGGCGCGTGACGGAAGATGGAATTTTGCGCGTGTTGAATCATGGCGAAGAGGCCGCCGCGATTCCGGCACACGCGATTGCGGAGGAAGGGCCGCGGTATGAGCGTCCGATTGCTGCGCCAAGTGTGGCGGCTGAGGCCGGAGCGGCTGTGGGCGCGAGTGCTTTTGTGCCGTTGGCTGCAGCGGGAACGGATTTGACCGCGAATTTCCGGAGCTTGCTGGCTTCGCCGACGATTGCTTCGAAACATTGGATCACTGAACAGTACGATTCGATGGTGCAGACGAACACGACGTTTGGTCCCGGGGCTGGGGATGCGGCGGTGCTGCGGCTGAAAGAATCGGAACGCGCTTTGGCGCTGGCGACGGATGGGAACGGGCGCTGGGGATTTCTTGCGCCGAAATTGGGCGCGATGCACGCGGTGGCGGAGGCGGCGCGGAATGTAGCTTGCAGCGGGGCGCGTCCGATTGCGGCCACGAATTGCCTGAATTTTGGCAATCCGGAAAAACCGGAAGTGATGTGGCAGTTCAGCGAAGCGATTGACGGCATTGCGGAGGTTTGCGGTGTGCTGGAGACGCCGATTACTGGCGGGAACGTGAGCTTTTACAATGAGACTTTGGGGAAGGCGATTTATCCGACGCCGGTTTTGGGGGTGCTTGGGCTGATCGAGGATGCGGAGTGCGCGTTGGGCTCGGGATTTCAGAATGAGGGCGACGTGATTTTGGTGTTGGATGGCGCTGCGGAAAATGGCGGCCTGACGGCCGCCACGAACACGGAATTCGCGTCCAGCGAATATGCGAAGACGATCCATGGGATCGTGGCGGGATCGCCGCCGGCGATCGATTTGGCGGCGGAGAAACGGTTGATTGATTGTTTGGTGGCGCTGGCGGGCGAGCGAGCGGTGCGCTCGGCGCACGACGTGAGCGATGGCGGGCTGGCGGTTTCCGTGGCTGAATCGTGTTTTGGGCGCGATGGGCTCTCTGCCGAAATCACGATTGACGCGATGTCGCGGGAAGATTTTGCGGAGGCTGCGCTATTTGGCGAGCGCGGGGCGCGGGCCATCGTATCTGTTGCAGCTGCTTCACTTGCCCGTGTGAATGAGATTGCGGCACAATACCAAGTCCGTGCACAGCGTATCGGTACAGTCACTCGCGGCGAATTCCGCATCCAATATCGGGGCGCGGCTGTGATACAAGGCAGTATCGAATCGTTCCGGCGGGTGTGGAGCGAATCGCTGCCAAAGGCCATCGAAAACGCGTGTGCAAAATAATTCAACTCGGCGACGATCATTTTCACGACCACTGCGGCGTGTTTGGGATTTTTGGCCACCCCGAAGCGGCGAAGATGTCTTATCTGGGGCTTTATGCGCTGCAGCATCGCGGGCAGGAATCGGCGGGAATTGCTTCGACAGATGGGACCCAGGTATTCGTGCACAAGTCGCTGGGGCTGGTGCAAGAAATTTTCACGCCGGAAGTGATTGCACGGCTGCCGGGCGACGCATCGATCGGGCACACGCGGTATTCGACGGCGGGCGACAACGTGTTGACGAACGCGCAGCCGGTGGTGATTGACTGCAACAAGGGCAAAATCGCGCTGGGGCACAACGGTAATTTGACCAATGCGATCGAGCTGCGCAAGAAGCTGGAGCATCGCGGGTCCATTTTTCAGACGACCAGCGACACCGAAGTGATCGTGCATTTGATCGCGCGGAGCCAGGCGCGCAATCTGACGGGCGCGATTGCGGATGCGTTGAACCAAGTGGAAGGCGCTTATTCACTGCTGCTGCTGACGCGCGATGAGATTTATGCGATTCGCGATCCGCGAGGATTCCGACCGCTGTGCCTGGGAAGGCTGGAGGGCGCGTGGGTGGCCGCTTCGGAAACTTGCGCGCTGGATTTGATTGATGCGGAATACGTGCGCGACGTGGAGCCCGGGGAAATGGTGCGGATTTCGCGCAGCGGCCTGGAATCGCTGCATTTCGCGCCGGAAAAGCCGTTGCAGCAGTGTGTTTTCGAGCACGTTTATTTTTCGCGGCCGGACAGCCTGGTATTCGGCTTGCCGGTGAACCGCACGCGTGAGAGATTGGGACGTTTGCTGGCGAAAGAACATCCGGTGGAAGCGGACATCGTGACGCCGGTGCCGGATTCGGGCGTTCCCGCGGCGATCGGATATTCGGCGGATTCGGGAATTCCGTTTCGCATGGCACTGATTCGAAACCACTATATTGGGCGGACGTTTATCGAGCCGAGCCAGGCCATACGCGATTTTGGAGTGAAGCTAAAGCTGAACCCCGTACGTCGAATGTTGGAGGGGCAGCGCGTGATATTGGTGGATGATTCGATTGTGCGTGGAACGACCAGCCGAAAAATTGTGCGGCTGGTGCGTGACGCGGGCGCGACCGAAGTGCACGTGCGGATCAGCTGTCCGCCGACGATTTCGCCTTGTTATTACGGAGTTGATACGCCCCGGCGCGAGGAATTGATCGCCGCAAATTATTCGGTGGAAGAGATACGGAAATATCTGGGCGCGGATTCACTGGGATACGTTTCGCTTGAGGGATTGCGGCTGGCGATGGAAGATACGGACGACGCCAACCACAAGTTCTGCACATCGTGCTACACCGGCAGCTATCCAACGGAGCTGGTGCAACTGGAAGTGGAGGCTCATCGTGAAGGCTGACGTGGAAGAAGCCGTGGCCGCAGACCGCGAACGGCTGGATAGAGCGCGCGAGGAGCACCACGAGCACGCGACGACGAGCGATAAAGTGTGGCGCGAAGTGGTCTCGTGGTTCTGGGTGATTATGGCGTTCCTGTTGATCGAGGGGACGCTGGTGCAGGCGCGGGTGATTCCGAGCGGATCAATGGAAAACACGGTGCTGATCGGGGATCACTTGATCGTGAGCCGATTTGGATACGATGCGGGGATTCCATTTACGCCATGGCATGTGCCACTGTGGCGTGAGCCGAAGCCGCAGCAGATTACGGTGTTTCGCGCGCCGCTGGCGGATCAGGGATTTCCGGATTTCATCAAGCGCTGCATCGGAGTGCCGGGCGACCGCATAAAAATTGTGGAAGGGAAAGTGTTTGTGAACGGCAAGGCGCTGAACGAGCCCTACGCCATGCACAATCCGAACAACATCGATTCGCCGGTGGAGAATTTTCCGGCGCGAACTTCGGAAATGCCTTTCTCCGACAATCCCGAGTGGCGGAACGAGCTGGCGAAGCAAGTGCAGAACGGCGAGCTGGTGGTGCCGCCGGGCCAATATTTCATGATGGGCGACAACCGCGACAATTCGAACGACAGCCGCTACTGGGGATTCGTGCCGCGGGAGAATATTATCGGGACGCCGGTGCTGATTTATATGTCCATCGAGGCGCCGGAAGACGTGTGGGAACCGGGGCACGTGGGCGAGCGGTTCGCGACTTATTTGAACGCCGTGATACATCCGGGAGAAATTCGCTGGAAGCGGTTGTTCCACATATTCTGATTTTGATTGTGGTTCGCAAGAAAATGCAGGCTTCAGGGAATTAGTTCGACCCCTTCAGGAAGCAGAAACCAACCATGCGCTACGCCGATGCCGGAGTAAATATTGCAGTGGCCGATGAAGCCAAGCGGCGGATTGCGGCCATGGCTCGGAAGACATTCACGCGCGGAGTGCTGGCGCCGATTGGCGGATTTGGCGCGCTTTTTCAGGTGGATCGCAAGCGCTGGCGGGAACCGATTTTGGTAGCGAGCGCGGATGGAGTGGGGACAAAGCTGAAAATCGCGTTTGCCACCGGGATTCATTCCACCGTCGGCGCGGATATTTTGAATCATTGCATTAATGACATTTTGACGCAGGGCGCGCAGCCGCTATTTTTTCTGGATTACCTGGCGATGGGGAAAATTGATGCGCGCATCGTGGAGCAGGTGATCGAAGGGATGAGCAGGGCGGCGCGGCATGCGGGCTGCGCGTTGATTGGCGGAGAAACGGCGGAGATGCCGGATTTTTACGCGGCAGGCGAATACGATCTGGCGGGATTTATTGTGGGCGCGGTGGAGCGGAAGATGCAGCTGGATCCTCGGAGGGTGCGTCCGGGGGATGCGTTGCTGGCGCTGCCATCGAGCGGATTGCACACGAATGGATATTCGCTGGCGCGGAAATTGGTTTTCGGAGTGGCGAAGCTCAGCGCGAATACGTACGTGGCGGAGGTGCGCAACAAGATTGGGCCAGAGCTGCTGAAGCCGCACCGGGCATATTGGCCGCTGCTGAAAGGTATTTTGGCGTGCGGATGGGTGACGACCATGGCGCATATCACGGGCGGCGGGATTACTGGGAATTTGCCGCGGGCTTTGCCGACGAATGTGCAGGCGGTGATTGATTTGGGTTCATGGCCGGTGTTGCCGATCTTTCGTTATTTGGCGCGGCTGGGTGCGATTGAGCGGGACGAGTTATTGCGGACTTTCAATTTGGGCGTGGGGATGATTTTGGTGGTGCCGGCTAAGCATGTGTCGCGGGTGGAGACGGAGTTGAAACGGCGGCGGGAGAAATTTTATTTGATTGGAAGGATTGAGCGGGCGGTGCGGGGAAAGCCGCGGGTGATTTACAGCGGGAAATTGGGGTTGTAGCGTGCGCGGCGCGGATTTTTTACCGCGGAGGCGCAGACCAGACCCAGCGCTCTAGAAACTGAAGATATTTCTCTTTTGCTTTATCGATCGGGATTGTCCGTATCCACGGCGACTTTCCAGGAACCATCGCTTTGCTTCTTCCAGATCACCAGGTATTTACCTTTGTTATCGGTGGATTTGCCCTCGTTGTCGGTGGTGACGAAATTGTATGTGCCGGTTTCGTAGGCTAGTTCGCCGGAGCGCGCGACGTCGAGCGAGCTGGTTTGCCAACTCAAGCCGGGGCCGGGTAGTGCGAGCAGGGGGGCCCAATTCTTGCGAATATTTTCATTACCTTTTAACGCGGGAGCTTTCTCCGGCAATATCATGGCGTCATCGGCGTAGAAGGAGACCGCCTTGTCGAGGTCTTTTGCGGCGGCTGCCTGAGACCACGCGGCGGAAGCGGCGCGGATGGCGGCTTCGTCGGCGGCGCGGGCTTGCAGGATTTCCTGCTGCTGTTCGGATTGGCCGTCTTTTTTGCCCGCCTGGTCGCAGGATGTGGTGAGGATCATGGCGAAGAGCGCGGCTAACATCGGCAGTACATGACGTGTGCGCGGCATGGAGAGCCTCCTGTGAGAATCTTCGGGCGCGTGCGGGACAACATGCCTTGGTGGGGCGCTCGAGTCAAGAGAGGTTGGGGCGAAGTTTTGCCGCTTTCCGGAACTGTGCTAATTTCGGGCGGTCATGAAGAAACGCATTGGCGTGCTGCTATCGGGGCGCGGATCGAATTTCGAGGCGCTCGCCGAGAGCGTGGCGGCGGGGCGCACTCCGGACGCCCAAATTGCGATTGTGGTGAGCAATCGCGAGGGCGCCGAGGGGATCGAGAAGGCGCGGCGGCGCGGGATTGATGCGCGGGTGATTCCGTCGAAGGGATTGGAGCGCGAGGCTTACGACAAACTGGTAGTGGCCGCGCTGCAGGAGAAGAAAGTTGATCTGGTGTGCCTGGCGGGATATATGCGGCTGCTCTCGCCACATTTCGTTGCGGCATTTCCGAACCGGATTTTGAATATTCATCCCTCACTGCTGCCCGCGTTTCCTGGCCTGGAATCGCAGCGGCAGGCGCTGGAGCATGGCGCGAAATTTTCAGGGTGCACCGTGCACTTCGTGGATGAAAATCTGGACGCGGGGCCGATTGTGCTCCAGGCATGCGTGACGATCGAGGATGCGGATACGCCGGAAACTTTGGCGGAGCGGATTTTGCGCGAGGAACATCGCATCTATCCGGAAGCGGTGCGGATTGTGCTGGAGGGGCGGTATCGAATTGAGGGGCGGCGCGTGTTGCTCGATGCGCCGAAAGGGTCGGAGAGAAAATAGTGTCGTCCGCAAAATTCAAGCCGGTGGAAGAGCAGCTCGCTTACCTGAAAAAGGGCGTGGCGGAGATTATTCGCGAAGAGGAGCTGAAGGCGAAGCTGACGGAGTCGGTGAAGGCCGGGAAACCGCTGCGCGTTTACTTGGGGGTGGACCCGACGGCGCCGGACATTCATCTGGGGCACACGGTGGTGCTGCGGAAACTGAAACAGTTTCAGGACATGGGGCACACCGCGATTTTTCTGATTGGGGATTTTTCGGCGATGATCGGCGACCCCACGGGGCAATCGGAGACGCGTCCGCCGCTGAAGGCCGAGCAGGTGCAGAAGAACGCGGAAACGTATTTGCAGCAGGTGTTCAAGATTCTGGACAAGAGCAAGACCGAGGTGCGTTACAACAACGAATGGTTGGGAAAATTGAGCAGCACGGAAGTGGTGCAACTTTGCGCGCATTACCGGCTGGCGCGGATGCTGGAGCGTGAAGATTTTCGTTCGCGGCTGGACGCGAATTTGCCGATTGCGGTGCACGAGCTTTTGTATCCGTTGTTGACGGCTTACGACGCGGTGGCGCTGAAATCAGATGTGGAATTGGGCGCGACGGAGCAGAAATTTAATTTGTTGGTGCATCGCGAGATTCAGCGGGAGTACGGGTTGCCGGGACAGGTGATTTTGACGATGCCGATTCTGGTGGGGCTAGACGGCGAGCGGAAGATGTCGAAGAGCCTGGGGAATTACATCGGAATCAGCGAGAAGCCGGGCGAGATGTTCGGGAAGTTGATGTCCATTTCGGACGAGCTGATGTGGTCTTACTACGAATTGCTGACGGATTTTGGTTCGCCGGTGATTGTGCGGCTGCGCGAAGAGGTGAAGATGGGCGTGCTGCATCCGATGGACGCGAAGATGCAGATGGCGCACACGATTGTGGCGGGATTTCATGGGGAAGAGGCCGCGAAAGAGGCCGCGGATGAATTTCGATTGGTGTATCGGGATCGGAAAGCGCCTACGGACATGCCGGAGATGAAATTGGCTTGGGGGACGCGGCCGCTTCATTTGGTTTTGACGGAGGCGGGGATGGCTTCGTCGCGTAGCGAGGCGGAGCGATTGATTAAGGCCCGGGCGGTGGAGGTGAATGGGGTGATTGAGAAGGATGTGAGGAAAACGATTGTTTTGAATCCGGGGGAGATGCTGGCGGTGCGGGTGGGGAAGAAGAAATTTTTGCGAGTGGTGGGAGTGTAGGGGCGTGGCTTTAGCGCTGCTTCTCGGGGCGCTCGGCGAAGCGTTTAAGGCGGGTTAGCCAGGATTGGTCGCGCAGTTTTACGGCGCGTTGGGTGATTAGGCGGTCGAGGATTTTGCTTGGCGTCGTGGGCATTACGTATTCATCGCGCATGATTACTTTGGTTTCGTTCGCTTGAGGTTGCAGATCCCAGCGTTGCATTCCGCGGACACCGTAGGAATCCTGAAACTGCCATTCGAGGTGATGTTCCCATTCGTAGGCGGTGACTACTACGGTTAGAGTTACGTCGTGGCGTTGCAGTTTGCCAGTGATGCGAACTTTTTGGCCGACCGCGAAATCTGCTGCGCCGCTCTGGACCTCGAAGTGGGCGTTCATTTCGGCGCCGTACCAGAGGGGCATGCGTTGGGGTACGAAGAAGACGAAGATTTCGTTCGCGGCTGTGGGAATTTGGATGACGAGTTCGATCCGGGCCATTGTGTGGGAAGGTTATCTCATAATCTGTGTAGATTTAGACTTCGACCAGCACGAGAGAAACGTCGTCGGTGGGAGGGCCTTCGCGCCACTCGGCTACGCTATCGAGGATGCCTTTTTTCATTTCGTTGAAGGGCAGGCGGGAGGTCTCGCGGACGATTTTTTGCACGCCTCCGACGCCGAGCATTTCGCCGCGGGAATTGAAGACGTCGGTGATGCCGTCGGTGTAGAGCACCACGCGATCGCCGGAGTCGAGATCCACGTCGAGCGTGGCTTCGGCGTCCACGGCATCGGGCAGAGCGCCCAGAACCATGCTGCGGGATTCGAGGAGGCGAGGCTCGGCGCCGTTGTGCGCGATCATGGCGGGAGGATGTCCGGCGCCGGCGAAAACCATGCGGCGGCCGGGACGGTCAATGCGCGCGGCGGCGACCGTGAAAAAGAAAACCGAGCTGCCGATATTGTGCATGACGAAGCGGTTGAGCTGGGTCAGCATGGTGTCCAGCGCGGAGCCGGCGCGCAGTTGCGTCATCATTTCGGTGTAAATGCGGTTGGCAACGAGCGCCGAACCGATGCCATGGCCGGAAACATCGCAGACAAGCAGATTCAGATAGTGATCGTCGAGCGAACTGACCAGGCCAAAATCGCCGCCGATGGTGCGCACCGGATGATAAAAAGTTTCGACGCGCACGCCTCCCCACACCAGCGATTTCGGCGCGAGGCTTTGTTGCACGCGCGCGGCAAGAGTGAGGTCTTCCTGAATTTCCTGGTGACGCTCTTCGAGTTTTTTGTTGACCTCGCGCAGTTCTTGTTCGGCGCGCTTCAGATCGGAAATATCGGTGAAGGTGACGATGGAAAACTGGCGGCCGTCGGGATCTTCGACCACGCGAGCGCTGATAATGACGGGCATACGAGAGCCGTCTTTTCTGGGTAGCACGAATTCGAAGCGGTTGTGGCCGGCCTGCAGGCCTTGCTCTCTTTTCTTGATGATGAAAGCGGCTTCCGCTTGGTTGTAAAGCCTATGAATGTCCGGACCAACGATTTCAGCGCGCGGCAGGCCGGTCATCTGCTCGAGGTTGGAATTCACGAAAATAATATTCTGGCAATCGTCGGAGATGAGCACGCCCTCGTTGAGGCTTTCGAGAACGCCCTCGATTTGCTGCAGCCAATCCGGCTGTTCGACTTCCACTGACAATCCCCTTTGCACGTAAACTGCCCGTTTGCGTATCTTACCCAATTCGGGAGAAAACCGCTAAAGGGCGGGACGCATCTTTAGTAAGTAAGAACTACCACATTTGATGCAATGAATTGGCGCCAGGGAGCGTAATAATGAGAGTAGAGAGTGCGGGCGCTTTTTTTGCCTGCAGAGAGTGCGCCAGACCATGACAGTGACTGCTGCAGCTACCGCGGCTTCCGCCGTAAAACGACCAGGCCTGCCACCCGGGCCGAAAGGCGCGCCGCTACTGGGCCTGGCGCTGCACGTGCTGCGCGATCCGTTGGCAACGCTGATGCGGGTGGCGCGGGAATATGGCGACATCGTGTGCATTCCAGTTTTCAGGCATTATCGAATTTTGCTGAATCATCCGGACTACATCGCACAGGTGTGCATCGTGCAGCATGTGAAGTTTCACAAGAGCACGCTGACGAAGGATGTGACGCAAAGGCTGCTGGGGCAGGGCCTGTTGATCAGCGAAGGGGACTTCTGGCGGCGGCAACGGCGTCTGGCGCAGCCGGCTTTTCATCGCACGCGCATCACCGAATACGGCACAACGATGGTGGAGTGCGCGAACACGCACATGCGTCGTTGGCACGATGGCGAAGTGCGCGACATTGCGGAGGAGATGATGGCGATGACGCTGGACATCGCCGTGCGCACGCTTTTTGGGACGACGCTGAGCGTGAAGGCGAAGGAAGTCGGCAAGTCGCTGGGCTTTCTGATGCGCTATTCGATGCGTAAGGCGCGTTCGCCGATGAAGATTCCGGAGCACTGGCCCACGCCAAGAAATCGCCGCGCGGAACGCGAGACGCAATTCTTGGATTCGCTGGTGTACGGGATCATCAAGGAACGGCAAGCAGAGGGAAACACGAATCGCCACAACGATCTGCTGGCGCTGTTGATGGGCGCGATGGACGAAGACGGCACGCAGATGACGCCGAAACAATTGCGCGACGAAACGATGACATTGTTTATGGCCGGGCACGAGACAACGGCGCTGACGCTTTCTTGGACGTGGTATATGTTGAGCGAAAATCCCGCAGCAGAGGCGCGTTTGCACGAAGAATTGCAGCGCGTTTTGGGCGGGCGCGCGCCGGAGGTTGCGGACCTGGAGCGATTGCCGTATTTGCGCGCGGTGGTGAGTGAGGTGCTGCGGCTTTATCCGGCGGCGTACATTTTGGCGCGCACTTCGATCGCGCCGTGCACGATCGGCGGATACGATTTTCCGCCGGATACGACGTTTATTATGTCGCAGTGGGTGATGCATCGCGACGCGCGATATTTCGATGAGCCGGAGAAGTTCCGGCCGGAGCGTTGGATGGATGGGCTGGAGAACCGTTTGCCGGCGGGGGCATATTTTCCGTTTGGGGATGGGCCGCGGAGGTGCATTGGGCAGGGATTCGCGCTGCTGGAATTGGGGATGGTGATTGCTACTGTGGCGCAGCGGTTTCGGTTTAAGGCGCTGCCGGGGCATCGGGTGGTGCCGGATCCTTTGGTCACTCTGCGGGCTAAGTATGGGATTCGGGTGAGCGTCCATTCTCGCGGCTGAAGAAGGCGAAGGATTTAACAGCGAGGGCGCAGAGAAAACCTGAAGCAAAAACCTGAACGCCTATTTTACAAATTCTGGTTGTTCGCCTTTATCCCAGGGATCGTAGGCTAGCGAGAAGCGAATGCGGTCTGGAATTGTTGGGTGGGAATAAAACATGAAGACCGTGATGGGACTGGGAGCGGGATCGGAGAGATCCACTTCGCCGAGAATCTGGAAGGCTTGCGCGGCGACCTGGCCGGAATCCGGATTTAGGCCGTGAGTGACTTCCAGGCCGTATTGGTCCGCCTGGTGTTCGAAGTGACGGCTAACGGCGCTCTGCACGGGGTTGGCGATAAAAGAGTAGATGGAAATCAGGAGTAGCAGCGCGGGGAGCGAAGCCCAATCATCCACGCCGCGAATGCCCCAGGCGGCGCCGAATCGCCGCAGCAGCCAGCCAATGGTGCGGAAGCCGAGATAAAAAAGCACGAACAGAAATACCGCGGCGAAGAGCAGACCCTTCCAGATGTGGTTGAGGACGTAATGTCCCATTTCGTGACCGACGACGAGAACAACTTGCTGCGTGTTCATCTTCGCGATGGTGTTGTCCCACACCACAATGCGTTTTGATGCGCCAATGCCGGTGACGTAGGCGTTGAGCTCCGTGGTTTTTTCTCCCGCACCCATCCAGAATATGCGCTCCGGAGGGATCGTCACGCCCGCGCGCTGGACCATGGTTTCCAGGCTGGCGGTGAGCGCGGGATCTTTTTTCTGCAGCGGCTCGAATTTGTGGAACAGGGGATCCACGATGACGGGTTGAATGAGGACGAGAAGCACCATGATGGGCAGCGACGTCAGCCAGAAATGAAACCACCAGCGGCGCGGGCTGCTGCGAATGACCGCGTAGAGAATCGCGACCAGAACAATCCCAAGCACGATTCCGAGGAACTGTCCTTTGGTCCAATCCCAGAACCAGGAGCCCCAGCTCTGAATGCTGAGGCCGTATTTTCGCTCGACGGAATTTTCGTAAATGTCCGAAGGCAGGCCGAGAATGGCCATCGTCAAGAGCAGGAGTGGCGCGAAGATCGCGGCTTGAACGAAACGATTGCGCGAAACGGATTCGGCCCACTCGCGAAATTGCGGTCCGAACCTCCAGGAGAGGATGACCCATAGGACGAAGATGCCGTAGAAAAAGTCGATCCAAGCAAAACGCGCGTGGAAGCGGCCGAGGTCGCGCGCTTTGCGATAGAGGTCTGGCGGAAGGGTGTAGGCCGTGACCTTTTTTTCGGATGTCTGTGGGGATGCGGCGGGAGATGTTTCAGGGGCGCGGGCGGGCGGCTGCGAGGATTGTGGGGCGAAAGCAGCAGCGGGTGCGGAGATCTCCGGAGGCAGCGCGGCGGCTTTAGCAAACGCGAGTGGCGCGGCCTGCAGCGCGAGCAAGAGCAAAATCCCGCGTGGAAAAAATTTCATCACGGCTCCGAATGGCTCAGCGGTCCGCGTGCACCGGCAAATTCAAGCGGGGATTATCGCACGGCGTCTACTATTTGTGCAGGCGATGCCGCAAGATTTTGCTGGTGCGGAGCGGGGACATCGGCGACGGCGACGCGACAGAACGCGTAGCCGTTCATGTGCCGGCCGCGGTGGCCCATGAATTGAGCGCGGTAGTCGCTGGAGCCGACGTCCTGGCGCAGGCGCAAGCCTGTGGTGGCGAGGAAGCCGGAAACCTCGTCGGGAAGAAGGCCAAAAGCCCATGGCTCGCCAATTTGTTCGAGGGAGCGAAGCAGTTTTTCGGCATCGGGAAGTGTGGCGGGATGGTCGAGGGCGGAGCGGTGCCCGCGGCGCAGGAAGCGATGAAACGCAATTTGGAGGCGACGGCTTCGGCGGTGAGATAATTCGTCACGCCCTCCCAGAGAAATATGCTGGGTTGCGATAGATCGAAGCCTGCTTGGCGCAGATCTTCCTCGAGGGATTGGCGATTGAAATCAATTTGCACGAAAGTGAGGTTGGCCGGCTCGCGTTCGATGAATTGAGCCAACTGCTCGCGCTTGGTTGCGAAGGTCTGGGGATGGTCAACTGCGAAGATTTTGGCGGCGCGAAGTTCGGGAATGCGGAATGCGCGACAATCGAAGCCCGCGCCGAGGATGACGACTTGCCGAATCCCCTTCGCGAGAGCGGTAACCAGGGCATCGTCAATCCAATGCGTGCGGGCGATTCCGGAGGAGCACGCGCCGGGGACGATTGCGTCGGCCAGCCAGGGGATGGCGCGGCCGAGCACGGGGATTGACGCGATGCGCAAAGCTCTGCGGAATCCGGGGCGGAGGAAGCAGGCGGCGTACGGATCGCTGAACAGCCGCTTGCGCGGTGGGCTTGGCGATTCCAGCGCGCGAAAGAACGCCATGTGTTCCGCAGTGCGACTGGACTGGTTCACTGTACCGCTTTCTTAGCAGGATACTTTTTCCATCACAAATAAGACGTGCGTGCGGAGCCAAGGTTATCGAGCGAGTGAGAATCGGCTGCCTGCCGGAAATTGCGGATTATTAAGGATTTCGTTGGCGACGAGGAAACTTTTTCGCGGAATGCATCGTTATTCCTGATAGATTTCGGGCCGCGACCGCGATCTCGTGTGGGATTTGAGAAGCAATTGTTTGACTGCGCGAGTCTTGGTGCGCGCGATTTCTTTGTGCATTTCTGAGGAGCTGGCGGCTGATGAAACTGGTGATAGAGGGCGCGAGCAAACAGTATGCGGGGAAGTTGTGGGGCCTGCGCGAGTTGCGGATGGAGATTGGCCCGGGCGTGGTGGGGTTGCTGGGGCCTAACGGAGCGGGAAAATCCACGCTGATGCGGATTCTGGCTACGGTGACGCGCGCGACGGAAGGACGCGTGTTGTGGAATGACCTGGACATCGCGCGAACGCCCGATTCGCTGCGCAGCGTTCTGGGGTATCTGCCACAGGATTTTGGAGTGTATCCGCATCTGACGGCGCGCGAATTTCTGGAATATCTGGCCGCCGCCAAGGGATTGGATGCGGCGGCGGCGCGGCGGCGGATTGACGAATTGCTGGGCGTGGTGAATCTGGGCGAGGTGCGTGACCGCGCGCTGGGCGGATTTTCCGGCGGCATGAAACAGCGCGTGGGAATCGCGCAAGCGCTGCTGAACGATCCGGAGCTGCTGATTGTGGACGAGCCAACGGCGGGATTGGACCCGGAAGAGCGCGTGCGATTTCGCAATTTACTTTCGGAACTTTCCGGCGAGCGCATTGTGATTCTTTCGACGCACATTGTTTCCGACGTGGAAGCGATCGCGACGGACATCGCGATTTTGGGCGGCGGAAGGCTGCTGGCGCATGCGGCGCCGGAGGAATTGCTGCGAGCCGTGGAAGGCCGGGTGTGGGAGTGGGTGATTCCGAGCGCTGAATTGTCGGCCGCTCGGCAACAGTTTCAAATTTCCGGAAGCGTGCGGCGCGGAGATGGCGTGCACGTTCGAGTAGTGGCGGCACAGCGGCCGGGTCCCTCCGCTGTGTTGGTGGCGCCGTCGCTGGAGGACGCGTATTTGAATTGTATTTCGATGCAGCGCGCGGGCGCGGCGGCGGGCGTGCGATGAACGCAGTCAGAGCGAGCCGCTGGCACGTGTTGTTGGAACTGGCGCGAGCGGATTTTCTGGAGCGCGTGCGGCGATACAGCTTTCTGGTCACGCTGTTGTCCGCGATGTATTTCGGATACCTGGCGGCAACCGGGAAAATTCTGTTGCAAGTGGGCCATATGCGCGGAGTTTACAATTCGGCGTGGATTGGAGCGTTGATGTCGTTGGTGGCAACCACGTTTCTTTCGCTGGCGGGATTTTACGTGGTCAAGAACACCATCGAGCGCGACCGGGCGACGCGCGTGGGAGAAATTTTGGCGTCCACGCCCATTTCGAGAATTCTTTATCTCAGTGGAAAGTGGTTCAGCAATTTCATGGTGCTGGCGGTGATGGTGGCGATTCTGGGAATTTCGGGAATCGCGATGCAATTCTGGCAGGGCGAAGATTCTCAGGTGCAACTGTCGAAGCTGCTGGCTCCTTTTTTCCTGCTGGCGCTGCCGGCGATGGCGGTGGTTGCCGCGGTGGCGGTGGTATTCGAGACGATTGCGTGGTTGCGCGGTGGGTTTGGAAACGTGGCGTATTTTTTTGTGTGGACCGCAGGGCTTGCAGCGCCGGCTTCGGTCGGAGCTGAGGGCGGCACGAGCCCTTATGATTGGGCGGGGTTGGGTCTGGTCTGGAACAGTATGAGAGCGGCGGCGCCGACCACGAACAACAGCTTTTCGTTTTCGCTGGATGTGGGAGCTCTTAATTTCGTGCACTCGACGTTTGTGTGGAACGGGATTGCGTGGACGGGCGGAATGGTGCTGTCGCGGATTGCATGGATTGGGTTCGCGCTGGTGCTTGTGGCGTTTTCCGCGCTGCTGTTCGATCGGTTTGATCCAGCGCGAAGAGGATTGCTTGTTGGCCGGCGCAAGGCTGCGGGTTCGGATTCGCCAGAGATTTTGGCGGAGGCGGAATGGCGCGGCGGGACGATATCGTCCGTGGTTACGTTATCGCCGTTGCGGAGGGGGCCCGCGCAATTTCGTTTCGGCGCGATGCTGCTGGCGGAATTGCGGCTGATGTTGAAAGGGCAGAAATGGTGGTGGTACGGGGGTGCGGCGGTGCTGGTGGTGCTGTCTGTAGCACTGCCCGCGGCGCAAGCGCGCGGGGTGGCATTGGGCCTGGCGTGGATATGGCCGATATTGCTGTGGTCCACCATGGGAGTGCGCGAAAGGCGCGATCAGACGAGCCAGCTGCTCTTTTCCGCCCCGCACCCGATTGCGCGGCAGCTTCCAGCAGTGTGGTGCGCGGGAGTGGTGCTGGCGTTGATCACGGGCAGCGGATTTGCGCTGAGGCTGGTGCTGGGCGGAAATTGGCGCGGACTAGCGGCTTGGCTGATCGGCGCGGTGTTCATTCCTTCTCTTGCGCTGGCGCTGGGAGTATGGAGCGGAACCGGCAAGCCATTTGAAATTCTCTATACGTTGTTGTGGTACGCCGGGCCGATGCACGCGACCGTGCCGCTGGATTTCATGGGCTCGGCGCCAGCTACGGCACTTACGCGCGTTCCTCTGATTTATTTGGCGCTGGCGGCGGGGATGGCTTTGGCGGCCGTGGCAGGGCGGCAGAGGCAATTGCGGACTTGAGCGAGGATACAAAAGTGTGCACGGAACAGGAGACGATTGTACCTGCCGGGAAGTACAGGGTGCCTCTTAGGGCGCGGGACAGAACGCCAATTGCCACTCGCGCGAGCGGGCGGCTAGAATTGGAGCTTGGGAAACTGCCATCTGGGAGAAGCACGATGAAAATCGCACATTGGGGCCTGGGCATTCTGCTGGTTATGCCGATGGGCATCGCGGCGGGGCAGGCACAACCTCCGTCGCAGGAAGCGCCGGCACCCGCGCCAACTGATGCACTGGCTGCCGCTGCCAAGCAGGCGCGTGAAGCGAAGAAAGATCAGACCAAGCCCGCGCGCGTGTGGAATGACGATACGATTCCCAAGTCCAACGATGCCATCAGCGTGGTGGGCAAGACGCCGGCAGAAGACGGCGATAATGCTGCGGCTGCGACGGGCGATTCGGCCAACGCCGCTGCCGCAGCGAATAATTCTGCGGGAGCTGGCGGCGGTGCCGCGGCGGGTGCGCTGCTTCGAGGAGCGCTGGAAACCTCCGTCCAGAATGCCAAGGAAAAATTGGCGACGATCAAGGTGGACCTGGACATTCTGCAGCGGACTTACACGCTGGATTCGCAGATGTATTACATCAAGCCGGACTACGCATCGGACACTGAAGGCGCGGCCAAGCTGAAGGATGAGCAGGACCAGATCGCGGCGAAGCAGCAGGAAATGGACGAAGAGCAGAAGAAGATTGACGATATGGAAGCCGAGCTCTCCAAGCTTCCGGAACCAGCCACACCAGCAGTCCCGCCACCCGCCACGCCACCTGCCAGCGACACTTCAAATTAGGCTTCGCTTGCGGTTTAGATCGCCCGGGTTGTAGGGAGATGCGGGCGATGCCGCTGAAATTTTAGCCGCTTGGCGGCGTTCCGTTCCATTTCGGAACGGCACCACTACTAATAGTATAGATTTTTCTTGACACACTAGCCTTCTCAGAGCAAGATTCCGCACGTTAACGCTGCGTTACGCGAGTATTTCTGTACCGGTAGCGCGGCGTTGGACGATTTGCAATTCCCCGGAACTGGCAACACACCTTCACGCGTAAACCGAGAGGAACGATGCTGAATTTGGCGGGTGGAACGGTGCAATGTTTGAATCCGGAATGCATCGCGCGGGGGCGCTGGCTGCGTCTGCACGATGCACCGCAGGAGTGCTGCAACAACTGCGGCGCGCCGTTGCACAGCGTGCCGCCGCCGCTGCCGCCGCGATTTCGGATGCGCGCGCGGCCAATGAGGAGTTACCGGCCGATGGGGCGCGGGCGCTGAGGATTTTGCGCGCCTTAGCCGCGGGGCGGAGGCGCGTTGACGAAGCTCAATTTAGCTGAATAAAGAGTTGCGGCAAATGAAAAGGCCCGAGGCGACCCAGCCGCCTCGGGCTTTTTCATGTTAAGGCAGTGCAGATACGTCTTAGAAATAAAGCTTCAAGCCGAACTGGATGAGGCGCGGCCCACGATCGGAAATAACCTGAGCGAACGTGGGACTATTAAAGCCGTTGTTGTCCACTCTTAGGAATTGGACGTGATTGAACGCGTTGAAGAACTCGGCCCGGAATTCGAGCGATGTGTTCTCCTTGAGCTCGGTTCGCTTGGTGATAGAGAGATCCCAGTTGTTGATGCCGGGGCCCCACAAATAATTGCGGGGGAAATCTCCGTAGCTGAAGAGCGGAGTGGCCTGTTGGCCGAAGGAATTGGTGCAAGGATTTTGGTCGGGACAGGCAGTGCAAACGAGGTTAGTGGGATCGAACCAGAAATTTCCGGTTGCCTGTCCGTTACTCGTTCCAATGCAGTCGCTGGTAAAGGGCCCCCCATTCGCATTTCTCGGATGGTTAGTGAGCGGGACTGGACCGACGACGTTGGGCCGGTCCAAATAGTTGTCCTGCTCACTGGCATTGGTATTAGCGAACATGTTGATCGGCTGACCGTGCTGAAACGTCACAATTCCATTGAGCTGCCATCCTTTGGCAACCTTTCCGAGCACGGCGTTCTCTGTGTGCGCCGCGAAGGGCAACTCGTAAATGCCGCTGAAAACAAAACGTTGCGGGGCGTCAAAGTCCGCGACGGACCGGTCGAGACGGTAATCGTAGGGATCCGTGTACGTGGAGGAGCGGGAGCGGAAGCCGGAGGTGAGGTCAATCGTTTTGGCCCAAGTGTAGGCCGCGCGAAACGAAATGCCGTGAGAGAAGCGCTGGTCCAAAGTGACCTGCAGCTGATCGCTGTCCGATAGGCCGTTGCTAAAGTTCGTATATAGCTGCTGAATGCCCGTCGGCGAGCCCGTCGGATCGAGGGGGTCGGATGGGTTGATAGTACCGCCCGTACAGGCTGCCAGTGGCCGGGCACACTCAGGATATACGGATCCGTAAGTTGCCAGCTGATATTCCTCGGAAGTGACGGACGGGAAGTTCGTTTCGCCCGTGGAGATGAGCTTGCGTCCGAGACTGCCGACGTAAACGGTTTCGAGCATCATGTCCTTGGTGGCCTGCCACTGGAAGCCGAAATTGAAATTCTCCGAGTAAGGCGTGCGGAAATGCGGGTAGGTGGTATAGGCATATGGAATTGCCGGGACTTCGAAGGTGCCGACCTTCCCTGCTGAAGCAAAGGGAAATGGATTGACGTAGCCGGTGGCGTTAAACGGGTCCGCGATGGGATCCACCCCAGGAGTAAACCCGTTGGGGAAGATATTGGACACGGCGCCATAGGGCGGCTCGGCGCCGAACTGCAGGTTGAGGGCTCCGTCCTCGATATCGTAGAAAATACCAAAGCCTCCGCGCATGACGAGCTTGGCGTTGCCGAGCATGTCCCATGCGAAACCGAAGCGCGGGGCGAAGTTGTTCTTATCCGGATAGACGAGGGCGCGATTGGGAGTGCCGGGATCGCCGGGATAGAGAATGTCGGGAGGCGCGTCGGGAAACACAGTTGATTGCTGGCCCGGGAAGAAACCGAGAATTTCGTTGTGGGTGTCGTATTGAGGAATGTAGTACTCGTAGCGGAGGCCAAGATTCAGCGTAAGTCTCGAGCTCACCTTCCAGGTATCCTGCGCATAGAGCCCGTAGGAGCCGGTGCGAATGCCGTAAACAGCGCTCGAGAACTGGTAGTAGTTATCCCAGAAGCCTCCCACGAAATCCGCCAGAGCATCACCCGTCCAGGTGACCGCGTAGTTGTCAAAATCGAAGCTGCCGTTATTGTAGAAATCGTAGTTGAAGTTCTGCCACACGTGCGTGAAATCGCCGCCGAACTTCCACTCGTGCCTTCCGTGGGTCCAAGTAAAGTTATCGGCCAATTCAAGGGTAGTGCGGTTCAATTGGGTTGGTCCCTGAGGCGAAGGGCCCGTCGTGAAGGTGGACGCGTACATGATGGGAGGCGCCGTGCCTCTCGGATCGTCGGGATTCACATTGGTGAAGCCGAGCGCCGCCGGCGAAGTGGTGGTAGTGGGCACGCCTTGCAGCGTGGCGTAGCGATTCACAGCGGCACGAAATTCGTTGAGCTTCCCGGCGGATAGAGTGCGCGTCCAGGTAAAGGTGCCGATCTGAGTGCGGTTGGTATCTGCGAAACCAGAACCGACAGGCAAATCGCCACCTGTGGAAGCGCCATTGATGATTTGGAAGGGGTAATTGTCGCGTTCGTCGTTGATCACATAGACGAAAGAGAGAGCATCGCGAGGAGTAACGTTGTAATCGAAGTGCAGAATGCCCTGGTCGTTGTCGATGGCCGCGGTGGGCGAAGAGACAAATTCGTTGTTGGGCAGGTTCGGCAGTGGAACGTAAGCGTTGATGTAGTTCTGCATAACAGAATTCACCAGGTTGCCGCCGGGGCCGGTGCCGCCTTGACCAGGAGTGGACAAGTTGTTGAATGGCACATTGTTTCCGGTGTAGGGATTGACGAGTTGTTCGCCCATTCCAGGCGTGCAATTGCCGCCTCCGTCGTACTGGCTGCAGACTTCGGCGAAGTTGCCGGTTCTTTCGGCGGGGCTCAAGACGGTGAGGATCGGCGAAGTCTGGCCTTCACGGCTGCGCCAGCCCTGATAGGCGGCGAAGAAAAAAATCTTGTCTTTCTTGATGGGACCGCCAATCGTGCCGCCAAAGACGTTGCGCTGGAACGCTTGTTTGGGCAGGCTGTCCGGAAGAAAGTAGTCTCGGGCGTTCAAGTCGGTGTTGCGGAGGAATTCGAAGGCGTCTCCGTGGAAAGCGTTGGTCCCCGATTTTGTAATCTGATTGACGATTCCCCCAGAGGTGCGGCCGTATTCTGCGTCGTAGTTGTTGGTGAGAATCTTGAATTCCTCGACGGCATCGGGATTCGGATTGACGACAACGTTGTTACCGAGAAAATCGGTATTGTTCGCGCCGTCGAGCAAGAAAGTGAGGGACTCCGAACGCTGGCCACTGACGGAGAAAGGATTGCCGGAGCCGTCATCTGGATCCGGATTAAAAACGCCGGCTTGGAGCAGGCCGAGCTGGAGGGTGTCCCGATCCGCCAACGGAAGATCGTTGATCATGCGCTGATTTTCAACTTTTCCGAGGACGGCGCCCGTGGTGTCCACCTGCACAACGTTGGAGGAGACCTCGACCGTTTGATTTTCCTGGCCGATTTTCAGCGCTACGTCGAGGCGGCCGTTTTGATTCAACTCCAGGACGATTCCGCCTTGGACGAAGGTGGAGAAGCCGGGCTTTTCTACGGCCAGCCTGTACGTGCCGACGGGGACCAAATCGAAGAGGTAGGAGCCGTCGGAGCCCGTGGTGGTGTCGCGAGCGACGCCCGTTCCGGTGTTGGTGAGCGTCACCTTGGCGCCCACAACGACGCCGCCGGATTGATCGGCGACGGTGCCGCGGAGGGAGGCTTTGGTTTGGGCCCACGCCGAACCGCTGAGAACTGCGATGACGCAAAAGAGGAATGCACATTGCAGCAGCGCACGAGAAAAGTTCACACCCCACCTCCACAGAATGTTTGCTTGCCCAGGACACGGGGCGCGTGGAGCGCATGGGACCGTTGAGCAGGAGAGAAGTAGAGGGCGACGGATTCGCCCTGTAATTAACGACACATCCCCGGACTAGACCCCAACCGCTGCAACTCACACTACCCCGATGCGGGCATCTATAGAACCGCGCGCGAAGGAAGTCAAGAAAGAAGCGTTTATGGAACGCATCAAAGTGATTGAAGTGAATGACTTAAAGTCAACATCGTGAGACAGAAAGGGGGGAGCGGCCGGTGGGGGTGCCGGCCGCTCATGGGCATTGGGGTGATGGAGGTGCAGACATTCGAGGCACTTTGGAGAGCCCCGAACACGACTC
>Ga0209655_10000057_pt1 | contig 38482 bp, 58 predicted proteins | sample BogFormECP03_OM2_FD_188236 | JGI IMG/M metagenome (GOLD analysis project Ga0209655, IMG submission 188236) | Bog forest soil microbial communities from Calvert Island, British Columbia, Canada - ECP03_OM2 (SPAdes) (version 2) | ecosystem: Environmental > Aquatic > Freshwater > Wetlands > Bog ...
AAACGGTAGCGTTTGATGGTCGCTGCACTATAAGAAGAGCCATCTTACCAGAAGATAGTGCAATCGAGTCGTGGAAAGAAGGGGTCCGGAAAGCCGGACGCAGGTCCGGAAAGCCGGACTCGGAGTCTGGAAAGCCGGACTCGCCAGGTCCGGGTTCCCGGACCGGGGGTGACCCTTCTCCTTATATACATTATAACAAAGGAGAGATAATTATTGCTCAGACGCCAAAAAAGGCGCTTCGCAACACCGCCCCTGTTTTGCATTCAAGGTCTGATAATATATGTTGTGATATTCAATTTTGTTTTGAAAAGCGCGAATTCCTGAACATTTCCGAAAAAGACCTCGATTCTTGGAGACAGATTTATCCTGATGTCAATGTAGCTCTAGAGCTTAAGGAAATGAGTGAGTGGCTCTTGTCTAATCCATCGAGAGCAAAGAAAAAACTCTATCGCAAATTCATCACAACTTGGCTGGCGAAAGAGCAAGACAAGAACTCGAATCAAAAAGCTTACCGGGAAACGAAGGCGAAATCTCAAAAAGAAGATCCCAAAGTTACAGCTCTCAATGCTGAGTTAGAAATTGAAACTCAAAATCGACACTGGTTTAGAAGCATCCGCGAAAAGATATATCCCCATGTGTCTGATTCTTCATGGGATTATGTAGAATTTAGAACAGGGGACCTCGAAGACAAGAAAATATTCTATAAAGATTCTAGGTTCAAAGAGTTGATAAAAACAGAAATAAAAAATAGGAAGCTTCTATGAGTTCCAACGATGAATTTATCCAAAAGCTCGATCAGATTTGGCCAGAGATACTCGAGACAGATGATCTCGTTAAGGTGGGGCTCTATCCTTCGATGCAGGCTGCATATTATTCACGAAAACTAGGTCGTGCTCCTGAATACTTTGAAGTGGGGAAGAGAATATTTTATGCGAAGACTGCTGTCCTGAACTGGCTAAGATCGGCAAAGCGTAATGAAAAAGATACCCAAACTCAAAAGACAGCCTAGGGTCTTCAATGCTAAAGCTTCATGGCAAGAAGTTGGTGGCAAAAGGATTTACTTCCGATCAGTTTGGGAGTGGCAATATGCGTTATATTTGGAGTTTCTCAAGCAAAATGGAAAGATTGAAGATTGGGAGCATGAACCGAAAACTTTTTGGTTTGAAGAGGTCAAACGAGGAAGAAATAATTACAAGCCCGATTTTCGCGTTTTAAAGGCTCAAGGCGATCATTTCTGGGTTGAGGTGAAGGGTTTCATGGATAAGGGGTCGATCGTCAAGCTGAAGCGGTTTAAACAATGTTTTCCGGCCGAAGAGATTGAGGTTGTCGGTCCGGATTGGTTTCAAAAGCATTCCGTTTTGCTTTCGATCATTAAGCAAATGAACATATCAAAAAGAGGAAAAGATGCTGAAGATAAAATTATTTAATGCAATCACTGTGAATGAATTGGAAGTAGCGGTAAATTATTTTCTAAGCTCTGTGCCATTGAAGCTTCTCGCTTTGCAATACCACGCAGCAGGGGACAAACATATATTTTTACTTACGTATGAGGTAATCAATGCCGTTGAAGAAGGGAAAGTCCAAGAAAACAATTAGTTCAAACATCAAGACAGAGATTGAGCATGGAAAACCACAGAAACAGGCTGTGGCTATAGCTCTCAATATAGCGCGTAAATCGGGTGATAAAATTCCTAAAAAGAGGAAGAAAAAATAAATGGACAAGAAGATCAAGAAAATTCAGCAGGGTACAAAGAAGTTGGTAAAAGAAGAGTCTGAACTTCTCAAAGCGGATAAGAAGCGGGATAAAGTCTGCGATTATGGCGAAAAGATGTTGAAGAAGAAGAAAAAATCGAAGTAATGGACAAAAAAAAGATTTGCGGCAGCCTGAATGATGATCTCATCACTTTGATGATTTATGTGCAAATCATCCAGAAGACTTCTTGCTCAAAACAGAATTTTCATAAAGAGCTCTCGCATGTAATTGAAGAGCTTTCTGCAATCTACAATAAAACGATCAGCATCAGAGATGAATTAGATAATTTCAACGTGTGAAAAGATGGAGATAATCAATTTTAGGAAAATCGATAAGGGAGCAGTCAAGGCGGCTTTTACGATACTGATCCCGGAATGGGGACAGATTCAGGTGGATGCTGTCTATGTTGAAAAAGAGGATGGAGCCTTTTGGGTCAATTACGCTTCGCAGCAATATGTCGATTCATTCGGGGCGAAGAAATCTTTTAACATGGTTCGCTGGCCAGTGGAAACCATAAAGAAATTGAATGCAGCCATCAGAGACAAGATCAAGGCTGGAAATGTGAAGCACAGGGAAGAGAACGAAAAAAAACCAATATACAACGAGCAAGATATACCGTTTTAAGGAGGATTATGAATACGGGTCAGCAGATTATGTTTGTCATCATTGGAATGGGAGCTTTTTTGTCATTACAGTGGTGCTGGGATTTATCTCGTCGCGTTAGAGCATTAGAGAAGAGAGGGAAGTAGGAAATGTTAAAGAAAATAATTACATGTGACAACTGCGACTCGGATTTGACAAAGGCAGATAATCATCCCGATTGGAGATTGGCGCTCGTTAATCAGATGATTGAACCAAAATCATTTTTGACGACCGCCCCAAATCGATGTCCATGTGTTGATGAAGACAAGCATTTTTGTGGATTGGGTTGTTTGGAAGAATGGGTACAAATATATAAAAATTCACAGGCCTGACAGTGGTGTGTGAGGGCGTTTGGAATTTGAATTTTGGATACTGTACATAATATTCGGATTAGTAATGGCTTACGCTTTTCTTAAGGTAACATAATGTTGGGAATCAGACGTTCCGATCTTAAATTGTACGTAGATTTTTTGAATGAACACGGCGTCTTATCCACTTTGCATTTGATGAGAAAGTGGAAAAAAACTCGTGATGAAGCAAAAGAAATTTTGAATCAGATAGTCGACTATTTTGAAAATGTAAGATTCATGAGTGACACTCTGATTTATATTGAAGATCGAGACATGGAACGGTTGACCAATCCTATAAGGAGTAAAAGAAAATCTAAATGGAAAGATGTGACAAAGCCATAGATTTGAAAGGAAGGGATGTGATTATGAGATGTTGGCCGATTATAATATTGATTATGGTATCGTCATGCAGCTACAACATCGAGGATACGATTATCGAAGGAAAAGATAATCACGTCGTAGAGGAATCAAAACAAGAGCCTGAAACAAAAATCAAGGCTGCTCTTGAAGGTCATGGATTGTGGGATAAGTTATGGATGTTACAATAAATATCTATTTCACAGATCAAGACATTAAGAGATTTCGATTGTCAAAAGAGGATGTAAATGCAAGCTGAAGATCCTTTCAATCATGCCATAAAGCAATGCGCTGAGGTGTTAATAGATGAATTCTCAGACGATTTTTCAGATGCAATTACAGATATTTATAAGGACATTTTGAACATTGTTGAGAGAATAGATGGATCTGAACTTGATCGTGTAAACATTGTGAATGAGGTTTTTATACAATTTCATTCGTATCATATCGCTCAAACTCTTGCCATATATCCGCGTGAAATTCAAGAAGGAATATTGGTAAGAATGCACAGTAATTTAAAAAAATTATCTTTAAAAGCGCGTGATCATTTTCTTATTATGTGTGCTAAAGATGAGTATGATGAGAGATGAGCACTCCTATTGAGATAAAAGTGATTTTAAAAGATGATGAGAGAACTTTGACGCAGCAATTTTTGTGTTATGAAGGACTTGTGAATGAAGACATGATCAGTCAATACGTAACTCAAGCAAAAAAGAATTTTTCAGGAAATACCGAGAGCATTGTTGTTAGATTAACGATGGTGATAGAATGAGTCGTAATGGTTTTAGAAAAGGGGACGAACTACTCGACGAGCTTAATAAGGAAAAGCCGCACTATACTCCGTTTGTTCCAGGAAATACTTATTCTAAAAAATTGACTACTAAAGAATTAAAGGAAGAAGCTTTTCGTCAGTATTGTGAGCATTTGGCTAAGGGAAAGTCCAAAAGGTCATGGTGGTTTGAGCATCCTGATCTCTCTCTTACCTGGGAAACAATGGAAAAATACCTAAGAGAAGATCCAGATTTCGATTCAATAAAAAAAAGTATATCAGAATCGAAGGGTTTTCGTGTATGGGAAGATGTCGTTGAAGAGTCCGCAAATGGTAAAAACAGAAAGGCAAATACAGCAACGCTTCAAATGCTTATGAGGAATAAATTTGGATGGGATAAAGAGGCCGATAAGCAGAATCCAGACTTTAACGTCCACATCGAGCTAAATCAAGCGCTCATGGAGCAGATCACAAAGTTTCAAGAAGCACGGAAAAGAGATACTATCAGCATTAATGCCGAGCAAAAATCATAGTGAGTGATAGGCAATATTTTTGCGTGTTCCGGCATGCTTTCTATGTATTTAATCTGATTGAGAAGCATCTCTAGCAGATCTTCTTTCGTGAGTTTTTCGTTCATCTATTCCTCTACAGGCGGTTGTGGTAGCGGCATCCAATGTGTAAATATTGCATCTTCTTTGACGTAGTAGGGCAGTCCCCAATCTAATCTTGAATATCCGTTGGGATTGATTGATGCGACTCTTCTTATTTCATATATGCCGCGTCCGTGCGTTAGCCCTAAAACCCAATCTCCTAATGTAGGCATTCTATCTTTAAGGCTTATCCATTCCATATCTTTTCCGTTTCACAGCTCTATTCTAATCGGTTTGTTCACAGGTTGATAACGCTCATTGGAAATGAGCGTTCTGCCTCATCAAAATTGAAAGGCTTTTCTACTTCTATTCCTAAATGCATGTAGCCAGAATATCCCTATTCAACATCAGGTCAGATTTTACATTATCCATTAAATTTCTCCTTTGATATAAAATTAACTAAAGTATGCTAAATCACTTATCAGAAAAGCAAGTGGAATTTGTTTTGGAGGCTACCACCAAATGGAACTTGGCGCATGGTCCTATGCGCTCAGGAAAGACAATTGGAACTCTTTTTAGATTCATGCATGCCGTGGATAGATGTCCAGATTCTAAGATCTGGATGATAGGTCACACTTCCTCTACTATTTTTGATAATGCAGTGCGTCTTATCCTAGAGCAACCGCCTTTAGACAAACCAGATCCATTAGGAATATTCCGTCCATTTTGTTATTGGAAGAAACACGACCGTGAACTCATTTACAAAGAAAAAAAAATTTCAACTTGCGGCTCTAGAGATTCAAGCAGCGTCGGACGTATTCAAGGCTCAACGATGTCTCTTGTTTATGGCGATGAGATGACATTATGGGGAGAAGATTTCATACAGACCGTCGATACTAGACTCAGTAATCCCTGGAGTAAAGGATTCGGCTCTATGAACCCAGTATATCCCTCACATATCTTGAAAAAATGGATAGATCAAGCATCTAAGGGCAATCCTGACTATTATGCTCTACAAATCATGCTCGATGATAACCCATTTCTTGATCAGGAATATAAAGACCGTATCAAAAACTCACTTTCTGGCGTGTTTTACAAAAGAAATTATCTAGGAATTTGGTGCTTGGCGGAGGGCGCCATCTTTGACTTTTTTGATAGACCCTTCCATGTAAAGCAAAAACCACCGCGTTGCGCTGAATATTGGATAGCAGGAATAGATGATGGAACATCTAATAACTTCGTATGTCTGCTTGTTGGTATAGATTCGGGCGTCAAAGAGCAAATTGGACCTATGCGTTGGGTTGAAAAAGAGTTCGTGTGGAATTCAAGGGATAAAGGAAGGGGACTGACAACATCCGAGAAAGCTCAGCATGTTAGAGAATTTTTAGAACCATATGCCATCAAAGGGATCTATGTGGATCCGTCAGCGGCTGCCTTGAAGTTGGAAATGCGAAGGGCGGGTTTAACCGTAATCGATGCTGGCAACGACGTCTTTAATGGCATTTCTACCATAACTTCTTATATGTACAATGGAAGTCTCGTCATCTGCTCAGAGTGCAAAAACACTATACGAGAAGTTGAATCATATGTATGGGATCCAAGAGCTTCAGAAAAAGGGGAAGATGCGCCCCTAAAACGAGATGATCACTGTATAGACGCGATGAGATATGCCGTTTATACTCATAAAGTTAATTCTTATCAACCCTACGCTCATAGTTCTGCAGATTATCAGAAAACGAGGTTTCAAACACGCTCGATATTTTAATGAAATTATATTCATATCAAGAAAAAGTTCTCGAATCTGTCTTGTCAGATCCCTCTCATGCGCAGCTTATATCGATGCCAACTGGGACTGGGAAAACGATAACTTTTTTAAATATTGCAAAACATTTAGATAAACGCTGTCTAATTCTAGTTCACAGAGAAGAACTTTTAAATCAGACCTATGAATAGGAGAGTTGCCTAATTAAAATCTTTAATGCTATGGTGTACGGCGTCTCATATCTGAGGTCTCTTTGGCTTTTTATTATCCACCGTGGAACAACGCTCTTGAGCCATCACAAGGCAACGTAAGACAGTGGCTCGATAATCTCTATAGCAAATTCCAACCCATCGAACAATCGCGTTGGAACCAAAGCAACATTGATACTCTTTTTTATGCCGGCTCTCAAACTTTCGTAAACCGCTACTTCAACTTCGCCCCCACAACCTCATATCAACAATATTACTTCAATATTTGCCAACAGCCGGTAAACATGATTACAGGTTTACAAAGGCAGCATCGAAAATCTATCACATTTGTCCCTATAGAGGGTGCTGATCCACAAACTACTGATCAATACACACGACTTATAATGCATTGTGCCAATACGGAGGCAATTCATGAGCAGTTCTCAAAAGCTTGCGAGCTCGCTTGTATCTCGGGCATGGTATTGTTACAACCTTATCTTGACTTTACCGGCGATGATGCTGCTCAAGGTCAACTTAAACTCAAAATTTGGGAATATAACGCCTTCCTTGTTGATCCTTACTTTCGTAACCCGGATATGTCTGACGCCCAATTTGTTTGGACGCAAGAATATATCAGCAAAAAAGAAGCAGAAAACCGATTTCCCGATAAAGTGGAAGCAATAGCTCCAATGGCTGGAACTCCACAGCGTTACGGATCATTTTATTTCCTCCCAGAAAACTACAATATGGCTCGTAATGATCTGATGGTCCTCTCATATGTGTGGTATAAGTGGAAAAGGAAGAAAAAAAGACTCTATAGCCGTTCCAGAAACCAGTTTTTCGATTATTCAGGAGGTGAAACGAACCTCGAGGAAATACTTTATAACATCCGAGATATGGAAACTGTCACAGTAGAGGTTCCTACCTGGAAGCTTGCTGTTGTTTTGAATGATCAGCTCATGTTTCAGGGAGACAATCCTTTGGGTTTTGATGATTGTCCATTTGTACCGGTATATTGGAACTATGAACCTCACATTAATTACTATGATCTTCGTGTGCGTTCTCTTATTCGCACTATGCGCGATCCTCAATTTCTATTTAATTATAAAGTAATCACTAACAACGACATAGCAGCAGCTACTATTAATGCTGGATGGAAGAGAAAGATAGGCGCTGTTGCCAACGAAGACAATTTGAAAAAGTCAGGTCAAGGATGGGACGTCATAGTCAACGAAGGCTATGAGATGCAGGATGTCGAGAAGATCATTCCGAGCGCTGTTCCTGAATCAGATCTAGCGCTCGCCCAGCAAATGCAAGATTTAATATTCCACACCTCAGGAATCAACTTAGAAAACTGGTCTGGTCAAGAAGACAAACAAATTTCAAGTCTTACGGTTCTCATGAAGCAGGCTGCCAATCTCATGGTCTTCCAAAAATATTTCGATCAATGGGATTATGCTTTGAAATTGTTAGGAGAGAGACTCCTTCAAATTGCTCTTAACAACTGGAACGCAGCCAAGGTGGCTCTTCTTATAGGTGAGGAGCCATCTTCTTATTTCTTCGCGCGTATCTTTGCCAAATATCAAACCATCGTGGAAGAGGGATTGCTTACGCCGACACAAAAGAATCTTCAAGCTCAGCAGATGATGGACATCAACGCGGCATTCGGAAGAGAAGTTATTCCTCCTTCTATGATCATTAAAGATATGAACGTTCAAGGAAAAGCAGAGATTATGCAGTTCTTGCAACAGCAAGAGCAAGCAGCGGCTGCTTCTCAAGAACAACAACAGAACGTTGCACATGCTTTTGAAGAGGCAAAACTCAAAGAGCTTATGAGTAAAGCTGCGGCCAATATCGCAACGGCACGAGAAAGGCATGGACGCTCGGAAGCTGATATTGGCCTCTTTGAGGAGCGTTTAAGCGAGATAACTCGCAACCGGGCTCTGGCAACCAAAGACAAAATGGAAGCACTTAGCAAACTTGTCGAAGTGATTGCTAAGTTTGGTGAGCTTGAGACGATGCTTAAAATGGGTCAAATCGAGGGAATGGAAAATCGTCAGGTAATCAAAGAAGATTCAGAAAAAGCCGACGCTAAACGCACGGCAATGTCTAACGATTTTGTCCGTCAAATTCTAGGCGGCAATCAATCTCAGGGAATGGCCGCATAATAAATTAGAGTAGTGCAAGCTGTGGCGATGTGTGGTGTCGTAAGGCGTGCTACGTTATGGTATTCAAAGGTAAGGTAGAGTGCGGCGATTTTATTTGAGTCTTTCTCAAAAGACTGTTATAAAATTTGATATTAGGAACATTTCTCTATGTAGAGGTATATATGGGCGGACAGCGTATTGACGATCACAAAGCATGGATGGGAAGCCGTGGAAAAAACGTTCCTCTTCCAGATGGCGCTAAGATGAAACAGATCTCTGAAGAAGAAGGAGCTGGCTCATTGATGCACTATGAAGACACAGAGGAAGCAATCGGCCACGTTCAGAAAGAGAGCGTAAAACATCTGAAGGGTCGTCCTCTTAAGACTGGATATAGATATTAAGCATTGATTTGCATCAGTGCTTCTCCTCTCATTAACGCTGTAGTTTGAGAGGACTTTTTATAATCTAGGGGTATTTATGAAAACAGGTTTCAATGATCCTATCGCTCCAAAGTCTGGAAAAAAGAAAAAAAGTCCTTGGGATTACCAATGTCCGGAATATGATGAACGCAGTAGTTGCTATGTACATGCCGGTTCCAATTTTGGGATAGGTCATCGCAATCCTATAGGTCATGACGGAGCAGTTAAGCAACGAGTTGCTACGATGCCCTTTGGTCGAGTTAATACCATGCAAGTGGCTTACGCACCTCCTAAAGCTCTTGAGCAAGAATACATCGAGTAGCATGGAAAATTACCTAAGAAACAACTACAATCCCAAGAAAGGCTTAGGAGCTCCTCGAAAACAGACGAGTAAAAAGCCTTATCGATTTGCTCACACAGCGGGTTCTAAAAAAGGTTTGGGCGACTATTATGGAACTGGAGTCCGAGCAAAACTTGGCACCATGCGTAGTGGAATGGGAATGCAAACTCTCAGTTCGAAACAGTTGAAGAAGCCTCCGCGATCACTTGCTTAATCTTTTTCTCTTCTAGAGAATTTGTCCATATATGAGTCATAATGTTCTTGACTTGCTCATCTGATAAATCATCTAATCCAGGAGCTTCTAATTTTTTTCTATTGTATTTGAATTGATCTATCGACCACATAATCGTATTGTCTTCGGCAAAATTTCCTCTTTCATATGATTTCCACAGCTCTCTTGGAGGAATTAACCAGCAAATTTCTACGATATCAGTATGAGATTGTGCTCTGAAAAGATATGAATTTGTCTGTGCCTTTGGCTTTGTTAATCGTGGCTGCCATAGAAGTTTTTTTGTAACGCCATCATCTGCAGTTCTTGTATGTGCAAATAGATAAATATAAGGGGAATGGTCTTGCATTCTAAGAGAATCGGGATTGCGTTTTAAGCAATCATCAGCTCCCTGCCATATCGTTTGAGACTGATCTCTTATGAAATGGTAAAGTCGATCGTCAGTTTCTAATCGATTTAATTTCATCTATTTCCCTGCTTGATTACTATATCAAATGTTTGGTTTAATCGCCAAGGCGACAACAAAAGGATTTACATGACATCAGAAGTTAAATCACAAGAGCCACAAGATCAAAAACAGAACGACAAAGAATTTAATTTTCGACAATTAGAATCTAAATATGAGAAACAACTAGCTCAGGAGCGCCAAGAACGCATACAAGAAAGAGCAGCTCGAGAAAAACTGGAAAGAGAAATGCAAGAAATACGCACTTCCTTTCAACAGTCTCATTCAGAAGAAGAAGCAGACGAACCCTATGTAGATCACAAACGTCTGGATAAGAAATTGTCTGCCTTTGAGAAGAAGTTAGAGGAAAAGATCGAGAAAAAAGCAGAGGAAAAAGCGCGCAATTTAATGGCTCAGCAAGGACAAAATGACTGGCTGCGTCAGAATCCGGATTTTTATGATGTTTTGCAGCATGCCGAGAAATTTGCCAATGCTAATCCCGATCTTGCAGATACCATTCTTAGAATGCCCGATGGCTTTGAAAGACAGAAACTCGTATATGCAAACATTAAGGCTTTAGGCATACATAAACCCGTCGAAAAGCAACCATCGATACAAGATAAAGTCGACGCAAATCGGAGGACACCTTATTATCAGCCGTCAGGAATCGCTACTTCTCCCTACGCTGCCGCTGGAGATTTTAGCGCTTCAGGCCAGAAGCAAGCGTATCAGAAAATGCAGGAACTAAAAAATAAACTTAGACTGGGGTAAAAATCCGTATGCACAAACTTACACATCATGATGAAATGATGGGAGGGGAACATTCTCACCACCATCATAAAATGAAGAAAAAAGCACACAGCCATCAATCTAAAAAAGAGCACCATGAACATCATCATTCACATCATGGCAAGCATCATAGCACCATGGCGCTGAAAGCAAAAATTGCACGGTAATACGGTAAAATAAAATTTTATAAATTGGCAGTGATTTAGCTGCCAATCTTATTTTTTTTGAAGCATATCGAGCAATATGTGATAAAGCCTATTATTCTCTTCATAAAGATGATCGGTACGTGCTTCAGAACGATGCAAACTAGCTTCCCTCCTGTTAGCATCAACTCTAAATTCAGATAAATCCCGTTGTATATCTCGCAACATGAATTTGAGCATTGCCCACATCATGCCAGCTAGGAGACCTAGTGTAACTAATGATTCCAAATAATGCATATCATTCTCCCTAAACTCAAGTATAACAAAATCGCTGATTTATGGAAATTTAAAGATTATGTGGACTCTTTAGGCTTGCGGCTGTTCCTTCTTTTCGATCTATTCGGGGCAGAGAGAAGAGCTTGAGGTTTTCTTTCTTCCAATCTCACCTCTGTCATGCTTACTCGCACATTCAGATCACCCACTTTTGACTCAATCATCATTAGATGCTTAGTCACGATATCAAAATGATTTTGATCCTGTTTTCGTGAGCGATGTATTGAGAAAAGTGTCAAAACCATCAAAACAAATATTAGGAGTTGGAAAGCCAAAGTGACCAAAAAGATGGATTGAAAAAACATGAAAACCTCTATTTGTAATGAAAAATAACGAAAGCATTGATTTCCAACAACAAATTTATCAACTTTTTGCTTTACTCTATAAATTATTTTGATATAGTGGGTTCACGTTCGCTTTACGTTAAAAGCATTCGCGTAAAATGGGTATCGCACCCCTGTTGGATATGAGCGAGAACTGACGTAATTAGGCTCGTCTACCGATCATCATATCGTAATGTACGGAATCGAGTTATCCGGAAATTCCGGATAGTTGGAATTCGTGCTCAACATTTCGACCGTGAGGTTGTCATGTCGGTTACGACAACTGGGAACCTGGGCCCACTCATTTTACAGAGTTTAGCTCCTGCTATGCTCTATGTGCCTACTCCCACAATGAACTACATCACAATCTGCGACAAGGTATCTATGCCTGCAAACGGCGGTACCACTTGCAGATTTATGCGCCCACGCGCGCTGACACCGCCCACTGTACAGTTGGGAAATAGTGGTATCGATCCACCAGCACAAGTGCCACAAAGAGATATTATAGATGCTCAAATGGCTTTTTTCGGTGAATCCAGTGCCGAAATTAATGACTTGTATTATGCCTTAGGACTGGCTGCATAATAAATGAACAAGTTATTTTACAGGATTTTTTTGAAAATTGGTCCTGTATAAATCTGACCTAATCGACTTGGACCCCTAAATCACTTAAAAAGGTGACATGGAAACAAGGCGGAAGGACTTAATACACCTGATGTGTATTTAAGTCCACCGTGACAGACTAAAGCGGTTGGATACACGAAAGTGTAAAGCGATAGTCGGGTCTCACGAGGAAACCGTGAGAGACATGCAGAGATGACATGTCCCCATATTAATATGGAGTAACAATTCGCAAGAAGGTGTATTAGCTTGGGTATCTGAACGTTTAGCTGTCGCAATGAGACAAGCAGAGGATATTATCCTACGCGACTACATTGTTTCGGCTGCTAGCCAATTAAATGCTGGAGGTGGTTCCAATGGAGACAATCCAACAAATTTGGGCATCACCGACTTTTCTTTGGTGGCTACAACTCTTGATACAAATAACGCATACAAGTTTATGAGCGGAATCGAGGGTATGGACCGTTTTGGTACAGGGCCCGTTCGTTCCGCATACTTCATGCTGTCTAGCACCGAATTGCAGACCGACTTTGACGGTTTGACAGGTTCAGGATTCTTGTCTCAATGGAACTATCCAACCAACGCGTCAGCTCTTCCTGCCGAATATGGTTCAGTATTCAATATCAGAATCTTAACTAGCTCGGAAGCTCCTGTTGCACGCGGTGCATCGATGCTTGGAAACGACGTCTATTACAACACGGTAGTTGGTAAACAAGCTGTAACACACATCAACCAAGATGGCTACAGCATGAACCTGATTTATCGCGATCCTTATTATTCTGGGATGCTCGCACAAAACGCAACTTTGGCAGTCAAATTTGCACAAGCGCAAGCCATTACCCAGGATACTGCCATTCGAAACCTTTTAAGCACTCGTCTTTCGAGTTTAGGAGTGTAATATGACCGAATATTCAAGAATGGTAAAAGGTAACTTTACAGCGACATCTGCACAGCAGATTATTACTCTGCCTTTTCAACCAGACTATGTAGAGATCTGGAACTATAGCATCATCAAGACAGCAGCCACTCACTCCGTTACAAGAGCATGGTGGGACGGAAAATTGAATGATGGCTCTAATAACCCAACAATGATCGAGTTGTATTCTGCTGCAACTACCTCAACAGTATTTGACACCATTCAAACGAACGGTATCAGTACTTTTGCTGGCGCTCAAATGCTTCAGTATGGAGCCTTGTACCAACACACTGGTTCCACTGATTTTTCTATTAGCAAAGCCAGTCCAGCAGTAGTCACAACTACTACAAACCATAACTTGCAAACAGGTGACGTTGTAATTTTCTCAAACCTGGCTCAAACATCAACAACTGGTATGCAGCAAATCGCTGAAATACCATTTATGATCACACGAACAGGTGCTACAACTTTCACTATTAACTGGAACACAAACCAGTCGAACTACACAGCATTCAACACTGCTACTTCGACTAACAACGTAGGCTCTTACAAAAAGGTGCTTTATCCTTATTTGTACTTGCCAACAGTGTCTGTTATTAGCGCAATCACCACAGGTTCCACCACCACAATTTCTACAACAGCGCAACACCAATTGCATGTTGGTCAAGAAGTCGGGTTTAGAATTCCTTCACAGTGGGGCACAACCCAATTGAATGAACTTCCAAACAGCGTGACACCTGGTTCGCCGATTTATGGTTACGTCGTATCAATCACTGACCTGCAAAACTTTGTGGTTAACATCAACTCTTCAGCTTACACAGCATTTATTTCTAACCAAACGTTCGCAGGAACAGCCGGTAGAACTTTTGCTCAAGTAGTGCCTGTTGGTGATGTGAATAGTGGAGGAACTAGCATTACTGTTGGATCTCAACTTTATCCACCACCTGCATGGTCTTATGCTGTTCAGGATGACAGCTCAACCATCAATGGTCCTGCTATACGAGGAGCATTTGTCAATAACACCTCACAAGGGTTTGTAATTGGCAACGGCGTAGCAGCCGTCGATGGCACAGCAACGATGATCGCTAGCACGAACATTGTATACTGGCACGCATATTTGCATGACTTAGGTCAGCCTTAATTTGAGGATGAGAGAGGGGGTTTTTCCCCTCTCTTAATATTTTATGACGGTAATTTCATATCCAATTCCTCCCTATTCGAATCTGCCGATCAATGCGCAGTATTATGCGCCTAGTCGCTTTGTAATTTCGGCAATCTCTCTTGGAGTCACAACAGCCGTCACCACAACACAAAATAACAACTACACAATTGGACAACTTGTGCGCCTTTTAATTCCACCTACCTTTGGCGCAAGACAGCTTAATGAAAGTGAAGGCTATGTACTCTCTATTACTTCGCCAAATCAGATCGTTTTGTCCATCAATTCATCAGTAAATGTAGACCCATTTATTAACTCTTCCGCCAACACGAAAGCACAAACTTTAGCAATCGGTGACACGAATACTGGCGCAACGAATACCACCGGACGTTCGAATCAAACAACTTTCGTTCCGGGAAGCTTTATTAACATTTCACCAGCATGAGGAAATATGGTTAAACCAAAAATCGCAGAAACCGAAATGGAAAAACTACAAAAACAATCGGATGCCTATGACGAGCAGATCAAAAATCTGACTCAAGATGCAATGAATAAGGCACCTCTTGTAGAGCTAGAGCCACAGACAAAACTTTCATCGAAAGAGATCGAAAAATCAAACAAGATTTGGCTAAAACCTTCTCGCACAATTAACGATGGTCAGAAGTTCAATGAGAAGTGGAGAGAGGAATACAATTTCGCAATAGAATACGTTCAATTCATCGCCGAACATAAAGAACTCGAAGGCGACACCATTGACATTTGGACGCATGAATTTGGGGGTATGGGCGCACAATATTGGCAAGTTCCCACGAACAAACCTGTATGGGGACCTAGGTATCTTGCCGAGCGCATCCGTAACTGTCGTTACCACAGACTAAAAACAGAGGATAGCCGTATCACACGGTCCGATGGTATGGGCAGCTATTATGGGGCTTTAATTGTAGATACGACTATTCCTCGTCTCACATGTGAATCTGTGTCATCTAAAAAATCAGTCTTTATGGGAGAGGCAGCATAAATATGCCCAAAGAAAAAAAGGGAGTTATCCCAATGGATAAAAAAAAGAATTGGATAGCCGGAGCGATAAAAAAACCAGGCGCATTACGTAAAAGTTTGCATGTAAAGAAAGGGGAAAAGATTCCGGAAGAAAAGCTTAAAAAAGCTGAACATTCTAAGAATCCCAAGACTCGAAAGCGTGCTCATTTAGCTGAAACATTGAAGAAAATGCATAAAAAATGAATCTACTTCAAGACATTATTACTTATGTTCGAAGGATCATAAAAAGTCCTTCGAACGCTGTCATTACAGATAGCTTGATCATCGATTACATCAATCGATTTTGGATCATGGATATTGACGCACGTGTTCAGCTTTTTGACTTCAAGACCAAGTACCAATTTCAGACACAACCAGGCGTTGATAAATATAACATGCCATTATACAGCATGCAAACGCAGCCAGGATCGCAAGCTATTTCTATGTATCCTGTCTATCAAGGATTCACAGAAACTTGCTATATAAATGGAATTCAGATCCCTTTTCAGACTCAGAAGAATCAATTCTTTAATATCTGGCCAAACATTGTACAGAATTTAGGACAGATTGGGACGGCAAACGGTACAGTAGGTCCTTACATACTTCAAATTCCTATCATAGGTCCACCAGCCCCTCCAAATCCTCCATTGAATTCATTAGCAAGGGGTCACATCGATATCGCAGGAATTATCGCTTTGTCACAAGGATTAGGTGATTATGTCGATCCACCAGTGGTAGACACTGTCACTGCACAAAGCAGTATCCCGGCAGTTCCAGTAACAAGCGTCGACGCTGCATTATTTATCACAACAGCAGGATCTGACGGCTCAAATGTCATCGTTTCTGACAGCGGGCAGTTCTTAGAAGGAGCTGTAAACTATGGCTTGCTCATGACACCCGGCGCGGCTCCATTTGGAAATTTACCATTACCCGGTGGCTATAGCACCACATCCAATACCATTAACTACCTCACCGGTCAAATTACGGTAGAATTTCCAGTTATCATTCCTGCCGGAAACAACATCTACGCGCAATGCTTCTATTACCAAACAGGTCTGCCAAGAGCGATACTGTTTTACAATAATACAATCATTTTGCGCACGGTTCCAGATTCTCAATATCTGGTAGAAATTGATGCATATCTTTCGCCAGCCGCTTTCCTAAATTCAAGTGCAGGGATTCCATTCGGGTATATGGCCGAATATATAGCAAGAGGAGCGGCTCGTAAGATTCTTTCAGACACAGGCGATATTGAACAGTTTCAGTTCTATGAACCTCTTTTTAAAGAACAGGAGCTTCTCGTTTGGAAAAGAAGCCAACGCATTTGGACATCATCCCGAACAGAATCAATTTACAGTCAAGGATTCGGTCAAGGCGCCGGATTTAATAATAATTATGGTGGAGGCGTCAGCTTATGAGTCTTAATTTCTCTTTCAATTCATCCATACCAGCTTCAAATAATAATCCATCTAACGATCAGCCTTTGATGCTTCAAAATAATATATCTACCGAAGGTATCTTAGCCGTAGATCACGTCACTTTTAATCAAAATAGTGGTGGAACTCATAAGCAGGTCACGTTAAGTAGTAAAAATATCCCATCTGGTCAAACAGATCCTCAATCAGTAGTTTATTCAAACAGTGGGACAGCCAGTGCCATTTCACAGCTCTTTTATGCCAACCAAAACGGTACATTTCTTCTCAGCGCATTACGAGCCTTTGCATTTTGTGATACGAACGGAGTTATACAGGGTGGTCAATCATTAAATGTCACATCTATTACAAGATCAGGGTCTAATATTTTTAATGTTGTTCTAACCACGAATGCTGTTTCTTCTAACAATTTTTTAGTATTGGCTAGCGTTTCTGATTTCAACCAAATCGTAACTGCTCAAATCACCGGAATTGGAACATTCAATTTAACATTCATTACGAATGGAGGTATCGCAGTCTTTCCTACAAGATGTTCTTTTATCGTGCTACAAATTTGAGGTTTCATGGGTGAAAAAATCGTTGTTGGTCCAGTCAATAAGGGATTGAGAAATGATAGACTGCCTTTTGTCATTGACAACGATGCTTTCCCAGTTTTGATCAATGCTTATCAGTGGCGTGGAAGATTAAAAAGAAAAAGAGGAACGTCTCTTTTAAATCGACTTCAGCGCTTTTGGAACTCTCTTTCTTTATCATACAATTCAGGAAACACAACACAAACTTTGTCTGGAGGCGCTGGCAACCTTTTAACGGGATTTACAGGATTTACTTTTGAGCCCTTTGCGACAATTGAACCTGGCACCGTCACCATAAATGATGAAACGGCCGCACAAACATACACCGATCCCAGTGCTAATGGTATATTAGTTGGAAGTAGCGGAGGCACCGGCACGATCAATTATGTCACAGGAGCGATCACAATTTCAGGAGGTGGATCTCACGTAATCGATGCTAAATTTGTCTACTATCCTGATCTTCCAGTCATGGGAATCGAGGATTTTTTTCTTACCACAAGTGCATTTCCAGGAACGATCGCTTTCGATACGACTTATTCATACAACATTGTCACATCTGCTCCCTACAATGTTTATGATGTCAGCTTTTATAAAAATCCTGTAAGTGGAACCTATTCGGGATATACACAAAAAACAACGGTTACATCAACATCATGGAATGGACAAGATTACCAGCAATTTTGGACTACAAATTATCAGGGCGCTTTGTGGGCGACAAATGGTATTGATATTCCATTTACTATTCAAAACATTGGGATGCAATTTGCTCCTGCTAGCACGATAACTTTTGTCTCACAAACGGCCACAACATTGACGGTAACAATCACTAATTGTCCGCTTATCATTGGTGATTTTGTATTTGCTAATGAATGGGGAGCATCAAGTGCAGCAAATGCTTTGACCTTGAATTTTCAGACTGGATATGTAACAGCTTGTGCGCCAAATACACCACCTCTTGCCACAAAGACTATTACAGTAACTTTCCCGAATGCAGCGATTGCCACAGATACATACACACCAGGAATTCTTCAATATCTTACGAACCGATCTGATGAGACGAAAGATTGTATCAGATGGTATGATGGTGATCCTACAAATGGTAGCAATACAGCTCCAGTTTTAAACAACCATTTGGGATGGGTAAATTTTACACCTCCATTATCCAAGTTAAATTATTCTGTCGGTGGATTGCCAGCGGGTCAGTGGTATTTGATTGGCGCACGGATAATCATCCCATTCAAAGATAGATTGCTTTTCCTTGGGCCCGTTGTCCAAACATCAACAGTGGGAAGTCAAGTTTATCTGCAAGATACCATTATTTATAGCCAGAACGGAACGGTATATTACACAGCTTCTTTTACTGGCGATCCCTCATTTGTCACAACTGCCTATAACGCAATTTTGGTCCCTGTAAACCAAACAGCAACTGCATCCGCCTATTTCGAGGATCAAACCGGATTTGGAGGATTCATAACAGCCGGACTTGATCAACAGATTATAACTGCATCACCGAATGAAGACGTGCTAATCGTCGGATTTAATTCTATGTATCAGACACGTTTAATTTACAGTGGAAATGACATCGTTCCTTTCAATTTCTTTGTCACAAACTCAGAACTTGGCTCCTCTAGCACATTTTCAGCCATCACCATGGATGAAGGTGTAATATCTCGAGGAAATCACGGATTCGTAATAACAAGCCAGGACAGGGCCGATAGAATTGATTTAGAAATTCCTGATGAGGTATTTGAGATCAGTCTTTTGCAAAACGGAAATGAAAGATTCACTGCACAACGCGACTTCATAAACGAATGGATCTACTTTACATATCCCGTTAATAATACACCTTCAACAAACGGTGTTACTTATAAATTTCCAACCCAAACTCTTCAATTCAATTATCGCGATCAATCATGGGGTATTTTTTTAGAAAGCTATACAACTTATGGGGCTTTCAGGGCTTTAACGGGATATACATGGGCAACGATTGGGCAAAAATTTTCTAGCTGGAGCGCTTGGAATGAACCTTGGAATACTGGCTCTTCAACACTTCTTCAGCCAAAGGTAATTGCAGGAAATCAGGATGGTTTTGTTCTTTTACGAGAAAATGGAACTAATGAGGGAGTTTCACTCTTTATATTGAATTTCTCAATCCCTGCGACTATTACCGGTATAACTCAGGCAGCGAATGCAGCAGTTACTGCAAACAATGATTTTATTGTGGGCCAACAAGTCATGTTTAGCGGAGTTGTTGGCATGACTCAAATTAATGGACTCACAGGGTTCATTTTAGCAGCAACGACTACTCAGTTTACGGTAAATATTAACTCTACAGGATTTACCGCCTATGCATCAGGAGGCATCGCTACTCCTGTAGAGCCGGTCTATTCACCAAATCATTCTCTCGATGCCGGAGATTATATCATCATTAGCGGATGTTTAGGCACCGTTGGACCCTATGTAAACAATCAAATTTTTTCAGTTCAAAACCCAACTACTAATGGTTTTTCTTTAAATCCGAATCCATTACCTGCTTCTTTTACTTATCTTGGCGGAGGAGTAATTACAAGAATGTATGTTCCATTCATACAGTCCAAACAATTTCCTGTAGAATGGGCCATGTCGAGAAAAACAAGACTTGGAGCTCAACAATATCTTCTGTCTACAACAAGCACCTCGCAAATCACTTTGCTGATTTTCTTAAGCCAAGATTATGAAAATCCATATAACAATCTTGAATACCCAAATCCCGTGCAGATTGTGCCAGAGGTGTCTCAAAACAATACTTTGATTTACAGCACAATTCTTTATACATGTCCAGAGAGTACAAATTTAGGTTTAACTTCTGCCAATATCAATTTGCAAATGGTCACAGCCCCAAGTCAGCAGCAAATCTGGCATAGGATGAACACATCCCTGCTCGGAGATACGGTGCAAGTTGGCTTTTCGATGAACGACACTCAGATGCGCTCTTTAACACCATCGACAATGGTTGTTACAATAACTGGAGCCTCTCAGGCAAATCCTTGCGTTTTGATAGCCTCAAATAGTCTGATGGTGGGTCAGTTAGTTTTAATTCAGAACGTCGTTGGAATGACACAATTAAATAATAACATCTATGCCATTGCAGCAGCTAATTCGACTACGATAACACTGAATGTAAACTCAACAACCTTCAATGCCTATGCATCGGGAGGAACTGCTACAGTGGTTACACCGGTAGATCAATTTGCAGAGATCGAGATACATGGTTTCATTTTAGACGTACAACCAAGCATGGTGCTTGCATGACGACAGCCTCAAATAATATTGCAAATCCGTTGGCTTTTGTCAGAACTACGAGAGAATTTCCTCGAGATATCAATGAACTTGCAAGAGAAATGAATCGCGGTTGGATTGAAATTGCGGGAGCTGTAAACAATAGGACCATTGCTGTTTATCCTACAAATAAGCAAGCACAGACAGGGGAATCATGGTTTCTTGAAAATAATGTTCGCCAAAGAACACTGCGCCAAGTCTACACATTTACAACGAATGCTGCCATCAATCATGGAATTACCGTGGTTGATCCAAATCAATTTTCACGATGTTGGGGATCATATACCGACGGGACAAATTCTTATGGTATCACTTGGGCAAATACCAATACCATAGCTGGCTTGCCGACATTCTACATAACTTCTACACAAATCATAATGTTGCAGGTGACGCCGATAACAGCGGGAAGAATTACTTTGGAGTGGCTATCGCAGGCCCCAGAACCTTGATTTAGATTTAAATTTGATAGTGATAAGATAAGGCGAAAAGCGAGGAAAATATGAGTTCAATGTACGGAAACCAGGGGATGGGAAATAAAATCCCAAAAGGATATTCGGCAGGACGCATCCAACAATTCACCCCTGAAATGATGCAACTATTCAACAGTTTGTTTAGTCATGTGGGTCCGGAAAGTTATCTATCTCGTCTAGCTGGCGGGGATGAGGAGATCTTTAAACAGATAGAAGGTCCTGCAATGAGACAATTCAGCGGACAGTTAGGGAATCTCGCCTCTCGTTTCAGCGGAATGGGACAAGGTGCTCGTCATAGCAGTGGATTCCAAAATACAGCCACATCTGCTGCGTCAGATTTTGCTCAAGATCTCCAATCCAAAAGACAGGGACTTACTAGACAAGCTCTCATGGATTTAATGAGTTCTAGTCAAATGCTTCTAGGACAAAGACCCTATGAGAATTTCCTCACTAAAAAACCTGATTTTCTTTCTCAGCTTTTCGGTGGAGGAGGAGATATTCTTGGTATGCTTTCTAAACTTGCACCTCTATTCATGGGATAAAATATGGTTCAGATATTAGAAGATTTTTCACCTCAATCGCAGCGTATGGAAGCCTTTGCCAAATTGTTTGGAAATATTGGTGAGGGAGGTCAAGCTTTGAAAGGCGCGCTGGATGAACGAAGAACTCGACGGTCTTTAGCGGAGCAGTTCGGTGAACAATTCCAAAATATACGCAACCCCGATTTACAAAGGTTGATGTTGCAATCACATTTTCAAAAAGAACAGGCTGAATCAAAGAGAAAAGAGGAGCTTCAAGACCTTCAAAAAGCTTATCCTATTCTTGAAAAAAGATTTGGGAAAGATACAGCAGATCTGATTACTTCATTTGGAGCAGGTGGTCAAACGGCAATACTTCAAGACCTTTTGAAACAAGAAGAAGCAGGTGAACGATTTGGAGATATTTTGGGGGGAGAGTCTCCACCAGAAGATGTTATCCAAGCAGATGTAGGTGAATTAGTAGAGCCTTTGGGTGCCCAAGAATCAAATCGATCCAAGTTAAATCTTCCAGATTACACTACACGTCCTAAAGGTTTTACCCGAAAACAATGGGTAGATCAAAGAGCCGGTTGGTCTAAAAAAAATACTGAATCACTCGATGTCGCTCGCGATCGTTTAAAAGGCAACAAAAGAGATGTCCTTGGCACAAAAAAACTACAACAAATAAACGATTCACATGAGCTGCCAGAGGGTTTACAGAGATTTACCATCAATCCAAAAACTGGCGAAATCTATGGCTTAGCTCAGCTTGCTGGAAAAGCTCCAACGGCTGCTCAGGAATGGGTGAAAGAGATTGCTCGTTTCGGAAATCGTGCTAAAGATGCTTATGGATCTCGAGTGACCAACTTTGACTTAGCTCAATATATGAAACAATTTCCATCTCTTCTCAACACGCATGAGGGAAGGCGAAATATTTTGCGCATGATGGAAATCAATTATGAATTAGATTCTCTTTACGATAGATCTGTGCAAAGAATAATAGATCAGAAGGGTGCAGGAAACATTCCGCCGGATGAAGTAGATCGTCTGGTTAGGTTCTTAATAAAAGATAGAGAAGAACAACTTTTTGATGAATATCTCAATCTCGAGCAAAAGAACGATTCAGTATTCATGAAAGAAGGACTAGAGAGCCAGAGACCTTCTTTGGAGGAAATATTCGGTGGCTAATCCCTTAGAAATTGCCAAACAACACGGTTATACATATGAAGAAATCGACGAATACATGGGAGAAAAAAATCCAAAATATCGTCAAGCTCTAGATGCTGGTTATACGCGTGAAGAAATTCAATCTTTTTTCGAAAAAAAAGCACAACCTAAAGAATCATTAGGAAAAAATATAGGTCGTCAAGCTGGACGTACAGGAGCGCGTGTTGTTGAAACAGTTTTGGGAGCACCAAGGGCATTTGCTGAATTTGGAGAGATGCTCGTTCCTAAAGAAACACTAAAAAAAGTGGCAGGAAAAGTTGGGCTTCGAAAGCCTGTGGAAAAAGCTTTCGAGCTTTCTGAAAAATATGCTCCCTATAAATTACTTCCAAAGTCCGAGGATATCAGAGAAAATGTCACAAAACATCTTTTTGGAGAGAAATTAGAACCCAAAAACGAATGGGAAAAGGAAGCCGATACTCTTGTTTCTGATTTTGCAGCTTTAGCCGTTCCAGTTCCAGGTTCTCAGCTGAAACTTTTGAAGCCGGCGCTTCTTGCTGCAGGAGGCTTTATTGCAAGTAATGTTGTGGGGCAGCTAGGAGGAACGGACGAGCAGAAAACCTATGCAAAACTTGGGGTTATTTTTGCTGGGTCGATGATCAATCCTAAAAGTGCAGATAAATTAAAGAATGATCTTTATGAGCAAGCAAGAGAAGCAAAACCTTCTGATGCTGTGGTTACCGCCGAGAATCTTATCAAAAATTCTGATAATTTTGAAAAACAATTATTGAAAGGGGATTCAGGTGCAACGACCAAAAAGAAAGCTCTATCACTTATCGAAGAGATAAAATCCAAAGTCAAAAACAATGAAATCAATGTTGATGAGCTTGAAGAATTCAAACGCAACATAAATGAAGCGCGTGCGAGTCTTTATGATGAATTCAAAGCAAATAAAGTAGGAAGAAAAACAGCCAAAACATATCTTAATACCATATCTAAATTTATCGACGATACTCTGACAGAATATGGAGCCACAAATCCTGAATGGGAAGCCTTTTACCGTCCAGCTAATGAAGTGCACGGAGCAATTGTTGAGAGCCACAAGGTTAGAGGTTTTATTACTCGTATTGCTAAAAAATATGGACTGCACGCTATTTTACCGGCGTTAGGAATCAGTCATGCCATAGGTCTTCCAGGTGTTGTTGGCATGGCAGGAATGGCAGCAGCCGGCACAACGGGTATGATGGGAGAAGAAATAATTATTCGTTTTGCAAAAAGTAAAACTCTTCTAAAGCATTACATGAATTTGATCAATTCAGCTCTAAAAGAAGATGTGGTTGTTGTCCATGAAAATCTGAAGAAACTGAAGAAAGAACTGGAAGAAGATTAATCACACTCCTCGCCCCATTCATCCTTGATCGTACATATAAAGCCAATAATGAAGATAAGAAAAAAGAATCCTGCAATGATTTTCATTTTTTCTCCTCTCCTTTTATCAATTTAGGTTCCCAATGATATTCATATGGATGCATGATGCTTAATTGGCCTTCAATTCTTGAAATTCTTGAATCAAGTATTTGTAATTTATCTTCAACTGATTTAATTTCTCCTTTTACACCTTTAATTTCTTCTTTAAGTTCTTCTTTTACACCTTTAATTTCTTCTTTCACACCTTTAATTTCTCCTTTTACACCTTTAATTTCTTCTTTAATTTCTTCTTTAATTTTTAGGGCCTCACGTCGTGCCCCAATGCGAATGAAAATATACACTCCTAAAGCTGAGCCGAGGGTAGCTAAAATTTGCAGATTATCAGTCATAATATTCATTTTTTATTCCTCAAAAATTCTTCAATCATCAAACATAAAAAAACAAGCAAGCATTCCTAAAACTGTACAGACATATCCCATCATTGCTTACTCCTCTCCTCCAATATTGAAAGTCTTACATTAATATTGATCAAATCTTTATGGATATTGTCGATCTTAGTTCCCAAATAAAACATTGGCGCTAACATCAATCCTATAAATGTTGCTATCCCACCAATGAATCCTACAATTTCTAGAGCCAATCTCCAGTCCATTTTCATCTCCTATTGTAAAGAAAGCAACATGCAATACATGATCCGATATCTCCGATAATCGCAGCTACTACGACAGTAGCTTTTATTCCATCGTCATAGTTTTCAGAGCATATAGATCTTGTAGATTCATCTTGATTTTGGCCGAAACATCCATGAGCTGCGACAATCATCGTCATTATTGTGCCCATTACACCCATAATAACTAGGATGCCCATACAACATTGACCGCCGTTTAGGTTTTTAAACATTCTTTCACCTACAGCCACTTGTCTCGTGGTATTTGTTGTTGGCAGAAGAAAAGTATGAGTAGTATTTCCGTCTTGCAAAGTTACTGAATCTGCAGCCATTTCTCAGTCCTTTTTTTGTGTTGTAAGCAAAACAAGTTGATTACGAAGTAATTCAAGTTCTTTCTGAAGTTCATCGAATCTCTGAAATAATCCTCGTCGTAGATTATTTTGCTTGGTCTTCAAATCAGCGAGCTCCAACCACATCATCCCTTCATGAGTGATTTCATCTTTCCAAAATGTCAATTGTTCTGCGCTCATATTCCCTCACTTATTCCCTCTTTATTTAGAGAATAGTGAGTGAATCATTAAGATTCAAGAGTTTTACGCTGATTTATTATCTTTTCAATCATCTCTTCCATATCGAAATGACGTACTCTTGTGATTTCATCTTTAGAAATACGATAGATAGATCTTTTCCCAGAGCCCACCTTGAAGCCACAAATGCGTCCTGACTTGATAGCTCTTCGTATCGTATTGGGGTGAACACCGAGCTTATTCGCAAATTCCTTGATCGAGAAGTACTCAGATTCAGATGTACTCCTTTGACTATGTTTATCCAATTTCGTTAACCATAGTTAATATTGGTTAGTTTCAATTTTAAACTATAGACATTATCCCCCTTTTTAATCAAATTTTAATTTCTCAAAAAAGGGGTCGTTATGTCGTCTTTAGTCTATGGTATCGGTGGTTTAATCTCTGTTGCTCCTCCTCCAATTGCGGGTGTCGGGGCTCCTCCTGCATCTTTTAGAGGTGCATTGGGTCAACAATTCTTCGATACATCTCAAAAGCCTCCCGTTGAATATATATTTAATGGTCAAACTTGGGCGACAGGCGGCGCTAATCCTGCTACTACAACATCTTTGGGTACCGTTTTCTTAGCGACGTTATCTCAAACTGAATCGGGAGGTGCCCCAAGTTCGAGTTACGTATCTTCCGCAAACGATGTAGCTACTGCTCTTTCGGCCATTGTAGTTGGCGCCGGCGTCCCTGCCACTACATCTCAACAAGGTTATGTTTTTTTGGCTACAAATGCTCAGGCAATTGCTGGAGCTATCTCGACTAATACAGTAATCATACCATCGAATCTTCCTGCAGTATTCGCATCTCCACCAGCAATAGGAGGAACTGTTGCTGCGGCTGCTACATTTACCAACTTAACCGCGGCAGGAACGGTCAATCTAAATGCGACTGGAGCTGGGGTTACAACAATTGGAACTGGTGGTACCGGCGCGGTAAACATTGGTAATGCAACCGGAAACACTGCCGTAACTGGAACTTTGACAACCAGTGCTGGAATTACAGTAACGACTGGCGGCTTAACTGTGACAGCTGGCGGCTTGACGGTAACTGCAAATGGTGCTGCCATCACAGGAACTACAACCGTTAACACTACAGGAAACTCCAATACAACTATTGGAAATTCTGCAGGATCTGGCGCTGTCACGATAAATACACCCAGCGGAAATCTTTCTATTACCGGTAATGGCAACACAATTTCCATTGGTGCCGACAACAACACAAATACCATCAATATCGGTACTGGCACATCTGCTGACACAATTGCAATTGGTGGCTCTGGTGCAAATACAATCGCAATAGCTAATACACAATCGGCTGGATCATTAGCAATAGCCGCTGCCATGACTACCGGAACCGTATCGGTTGGCGGCGCTTCGATGACTGGTAACATTGTAATTGGTCAGTCTACAGCAGCTGGAGGTCAAACGATTGCCATTGGAAATGGTGTGAACGCCGGCACCTTAACTATAAACATGGCAAACGCTGCAAGCGCAACTGGTGCAGCAGCAGTGAACATTCTTTCTGGCGCAACACCTGGTGCTAACCAAACTCTAACCATTATGGGTGGAATAGGCAGCGCTGGTAACCAAGTATTTTCGTGTCAAGGTGCGGCAATTTCTCAAGGCACAAATACCGCAACATTCTTCGGAGGGATAACTACTGGAGGGACGAATTCCTTTAACATATTTAATGCTGCATTCACCGGCGGAACGAACTCTGTAAATATCTTTTCGGGAGCTTACACAACTGTTGCCGGAACGTTTAACCTATTTTCAGGAGCTTCTACCCATGCAGGTACCACCAATATTGGAACAGGAACCAGTGCAGCTCACGCGACAAATATCGGTAGTAACGCCGGTGGAAACGTCACGATCATCTCAGGTTCTTCGGGAACAATTGGCATTGGTCTGGGAGGTAATGCAGCTCAAGTTATTACCATTGGAGCTGCTGCACAAACAGGAACGATCACACTAGGATCATCTTCGGCTACATCAACTGTGAATATTGCAAATGGATCAGGAGCTGCAACTGTGGCTATTGCCAATGCTGCAACCACAAATGCAGTGACACTAAACATTGCGGGTGCATGTACAGGTGGAGTGACAATGGCAATTGGTGCTGGTGTAAATACCGCCACCAACACTTTGAGTATTTTCAATGCTGCCTCAGCCACAGGTGCTTCAACGATCAACATTCTGAATGGTGCGACACCAGGTGCTAGCCAGACCGTCAACATTATGACAGGTTCCAATAGTGCAGGCACTCAAACGCTCAGCGTTGGTAGCTCATCGCAAGCCGCTAACATTATAACTTTAACCGCTGGTTCTACAGGTGGAATCAATCTAGTTGCTAAGACAAACGTGACCGGAAATTTAAATTTTGTCACTTCCGGAAACAAAATCTTGAGTGCAAACGTTGGTACCACAACAGCCGCGGGAGCCAATTCATTCGGATCTGTAGCTCTAGTTGGTGGTACAGCAATTGTTGCCACGACAGCGGTAACTGCAAACTCTCTGATTTTCTTAACATGCCAGGCACTTGGAACTGTCGCAGTTGCATCAGCACTTGCTGTAACGGCTAAAACCGCAGGAACAAGTTTTGTAATCACTGCCTCCCAGGGCACTGACACCTCAACAATTGCATGGTTCATCGTCAACTAAATTAATTAGGGGAATAAATGCTAAAGAACGTAGTCAGATTTGAACACACGATAGGACCTAAAATTTATCACTTCATATGTGATCCAGATTCTCCATTGCCTGAAGCAAAAGAGGCTCTTTTTCAATTCTTGATAGACATAGGAAAAATCGAGGAACAAATCAAAGCAACTCAAACTGCGGCTGAAGCTGTCAAGCAATCTGAAAAACCGGCGGATGAAAACAAAACTGAGGTTTCATGAGTGTAACACCAAGTGCTGGTTCAGGTAGTACAAATATTAGTCAAACCGCAACATTTCCAAATGAATTGACAGCAACAATGTCCGGTTCATTTGTCAAAATAGGAACGCTTACCAACAGTCCAGTGATCATCATTTTTGACAATCAAGGAACCTCGAGTGTTGCGATTAGCGTTGATGGTGTCAATACCTGGAGAACATTTACATCTGGTGAAGCAATGATCCTTGATTTGAGAGCAAATCATGGCAATGCACCTAATTTTACCATAGCAGCTGGGACGACATTTTTTGGAAATGGTGCATCAGGGACGTTTTCGATTTCCTATTTAAGCGCAACGCCATAAAGGAGATAACTTGTCACAAATATTTAAGCCAGAAGCGGCAAGTCCACCACCTCCTGGGTTTGTGGAATTCCTTGAAGGTGATGACGGCGTCCCAGTCGGGCCAAATGCCGGTGATATCATCTTCGTTAAAAGCGCGGTTGTGGCAGCAGGTTCAACGCCCATTGAATCTACAGGTAATGCCGGCACTCATACGATCACCTACAATATTCAAACGTCACAAGCAATTGCCAGCACTGATCCCACAAAGATTGGTTTAGCTGCATTTAATTCGGCAGATTTTACGGTTGATGCAAATGGATTTGTTTCTTTTGCTTCAACGGCAACAGTTCAAACATTAACTGCTTTGACTGGAACAAATCCAGTTCCTCCTAACGCTTCAGATACCATTTTTATTGGAACATCTTTAGTTGCTCCTCGATCGGCTCCCATTTCTACATTAGGGATTGCAGGTACAAGTACCGTCGACATCGTAATGCAATTGACAACAGCATCAGCCAGCTCAATAGTTAATAATGTCGGTCTAGCTTCTTTTAATTCTGCGCAATTTTCTGTCGATGGAAATGGTTATGTTTCGAGCACACAATTGGATTTACACATAACACCATTCATCGTGAGTGCAGCAGGTATTACAAATGGAGCAAGCTATACTACGATTCAAGCAGCAGTCAATGCCGCTAACACAGCTGGCGGTGGAATGGTATGGATACAACCAGGAACTTACACGGAGAATTTGACGTTATTTTCTGGAATCCAATTATCCGGTCCATCTGAGCAATCTGTCACTATTATTGGTACTCACACACCTCCATCATCAGGGACACTGAATTTATTTCGTCTAGCTTTTCAATCAGCTACAAATATTTTCTCTTCTGCTGTCGCAGGAACTACAGCAATTATAATGGAAGATTGCGCAGTCAATGTGACCAATGGATATACTTTTAATCTTCCAAATTGGACATCTTCGGGTTCTGTATCTGTATTTGATATTGGAAATAATGGGACCAACGATGGATTTTTCAATAATACAGGTGGTGCCAGTTTCTTCGCGTTTTCGGCCGGTATTGGGAATGGAACTGCAAATTCTTTAACCATTAGCGGTACGGCAATCTTTGCTAATCAAATTGTGCTAGGATGCCCAGTGAATCTCGTGACTGGAGCTTCACTTTCTAGTTATGGTTCCTCTTATCAACATACGCTTACATTATCCAATAACTCAACTGCCACCTTTACTGGCGATGACTTTTCCACAGGTGCGACTCCTGCGATAACTATGTCATCTTCAGGAAATGTGAAATTGGCTCATGTAACCATAAATTCAAGCAATAATCCCGCTATATCTGGATCTGGCACTGGTACTTTAACCTATGAAGACATTGTATTCTTAAATAATGCAGCGTTAGCAGGAACACTCACTACAGCAACAGTCAGCTGGCAACCATATTCACGTGCTATAGCTTCTACGGATGGAACAAAAGTGGGAACCGCAGCATTCAATTCTGCGCAGTTCACTGTTGATGCTAATGGTTTCGTATCAACATCTGGAACTGGTATTGGGAACACAATCACAGGTCAATCCGGAGGAGCATTATCTCCCACAGCGGGGAACTGGAACATCTTCGCAAATGGTGTGAGTGGAAGTGGCACGAGCACTGCCGGAAATATGATCACTTCAGGATCTGGAAGTACGCTAACAGTCAATAGCACTGAAGCCCAGTTCATGACCAATTATACATCTGTGGCATTCGGGGCGTCTCCTTATACCGCTCTTGCCACAGACTACTATATCTCCTGCGTCAGCTCTGGCGGCGCAATCACGATCAAACTTCCTAATGCTCCTACAACGAACCGTTTATTCATCATCAAAGATAAGTCTGGTAATGCTTCAGTCGACAACATAAGCATTACGACTGTTGGCGGTGCAGTAACAATAGATGGTGAAACGACTTATACAATCGCCGGGAACTATGGATCTATCACATTGCTATTTAATGGGGTCTCCTATGAAATCTACTAGTAAATGTCGTAACTATATGGTAAACTCCTTAGAAAAAGGAGCAACCAATGGAAAAAAGGCCCGGTGTTTACAGATTACAAAGTCTACCTACAGGAAGATTTTACATAGGTTCTTCCAAGAATGTTTATAGAAGATATTACAGACATAGGCAGATTCTACGAGAAGGATTAAAGGAAAATCTTCGCATTAAAGAAGATTGTGACAAATATGGGCCCAACTCATTTATTTTCGGAGTTATAGAATATTGTGAAGAAAGTGAGTTAAGAGAAAGAGAACAGTATTATTTTGAACTTTGGAATCCTCAATATAACGTCCGGAAAAGTGTTTATGACGGAAGTGGCAGAACTTATACAGAAGAGCAGTTAGCAAACTTTAAGAAAATTCACAGGCCGATAAAGGATAAGGAATTATTTAGGAAGAAGCTAAAAGAAGGATGGGAAAAGCGAAGAGCTAGATGTTCACCCGAAGAGCTTAGTAAAAAATTAGCAGATGCCCGACGCGGCATAAAACATTCCGAAGAGACAAAAGCTATAATGAGCGCTAATCGGAAAGGGAAAAAGAAGTCTCCTGAGTGGATTGAAAAATTCCGTGAAAGACGTAAAGGGACAAAATTAATAGATGGTAAATATATCAAACTTGAAGGCGGCTAATGGGTTATAGAAATTATTCGGTGGCCAATGGCTTTATAGTGGATAAATTGGGAAATGGAGATTTCACAACAATTGGAGCAGCATTAACGGCAGCGGTTTCTGGAGATACGATCTTCATACGTCCAGGCACTTATACTGAGAATCCCACATTGGTAGCCGGAGTTAATCTCACCGCTTTTGATGCCGACGCTCTAACACCCAATGTCATCATCAATGGTACGTGCACCCTCACTGGTGCGGGCACCGTATCAATAAGCGGAATCAGTCTTCAAACAAACTCTGCTTTTTGTCTAGCTGTAACTGGCTCTTCTAATTCTATAGTGAATTTAACCTCATGCAATATCAACTGCTTAAATAATACAGGTATTTCATTTACCTCCTCCGGCGCTACAGCCGGCATCAACCTAACTAATTGTACAGGTAATATAGCAACTACGGGTATCACTTTATTCTCTAATTCTGCATCTTCAGGCAAGCTTAGCTTAAGCTTTTGCGCACTCAACAACACAGGGGCTAGCACCACAGCAAGTGCCACATCTGGAGTTGAAACAGATTTCAATTCCTGCTCGATCAAATTTCCTCTATCGACATCTTCTGCCGCTAAAATCCAAGCGACATATTGCAATATAAACACAAGCAGCATAAATACCACATCAATAACGACTGCCGGAACTGGCGTCAGTACTCTTTCATATTGCGATGTTATTGCCGGATCGGCATCAGCTCTTTCAATTGGTTCTGGAACTGTTATAGAGATCTTTGAGAGTTCTAGGATTGAGTCAAGTAATACCAATGCCATCACTGGCGCTGGTCAAATCAATTATGGATTAATAGTCTATACTGGAGCATCATCTACTAATAACGTAACTACTCAAGATCCTTTTCCAACTCAACCTGCGACAACAGCTTCAGCATGGGTGCTACTTCAAACTCAAACCGCAAGTAGCTCTGCAAACATCGCATTTACCAGTACCAACATTACTACTAAATATAAGAACTATGCCGTTCTCATCAATAATGTATTGCCCGCCACGAACGAGGTGGGATTCCAAATGAATGTCTCAACAAATAATGGTTCCTCCTATTTGAACACAGGTTACAATGCCAATTCAACTTTTGCATCTACTGGAGGAGTTGGCCAAGGGAACTCAACCACTACCGCCATTCTCACTAATACCGCCACTGGAGGAAACGCACTGTCGAGTACTGCGGGAGGAGGGTGGAATGGTACTGTTTTTCTACAAAATATCACTACTGGTTCGGGGTATCCCTCTTATTCGTTTCAAGCTGGGACTTATTTGGGAACTGGCGCAATGTTCTCTCAAAACGGGGGAGGGACTTTACCAACTACAAGCGTCATTAATAACATTCAGTTCATTATGACTTCAGGAAATATAGCATCAGGAACATTCAGTCTTTACGGAATAACTAGTTAAATGTTTTTTACAAAAATAACAGTCTTAGAACTTTTCATTTATGTTATGATTTCAAGTTGTAGCTATAGGTTTTTAGATAAGGAAAGCTCTGATAATCCCATGCAGTATACGCATAGTGATTTCTTTAACAGCTATTAAAGAGTTTCTTCACTTTTCTTGTCGCATATCTCAGAAGAGCTTTAGGACAAAAGTTCCAAAAGTCTGGTCTCTTTAAAATTTGTGAGGGTGCAAATTTTAAGATGCAACCCAATTCGCCCGATTTTCTAAATTGAGAAATCAAAAACTTATCTTTGGTGAGCTCATCAAGGAGTTCTGAATACATTTCTTTTCTTCTCTCTTTATTTTTTAAAACCCTTTCCGACCAGCAATCCTCTGAATATCTTTTCCCTGCTAAGATTTCTGGAATATGTATGAATCCCGTGCGGAAAGCTATCGATGTAATAAGATACCAATCCGATGAGCATAAAAGATTGGCTTTCAACCCTCCTTCTCTTCGTAAGAAATCAGTTTGTATAATTGAAGTATTACCTCCAAATTTCATGTAGGTTTTGAAGCATATTTTTGGAGCATCCTTGCTTTCCACAATCAATGGCGTTTTGCAACCTGAAATGCAGATATGCTTCTTCAAAGTATTATCTGGCATGAGTTCGGAGCAATTTGAAGCACAGACTCCGATATCAGGTCGTGAAATCAATTGCTCCATGGATTTAGTAATAAATCCTGGGAAGATAAAATCATTTGCGCTGAGAAGGTATAGATATTCTCCCCGAGCTTTTGATATCCCTTCATTGATCGTATAATCAACTCCCTTATTTTGCTTCCTAGCAACAACTCTCATTCTCTTGTCAGAGGAATATTTCCCAATAATTTCAAGGCTATTATCTAAGGAGCCATCATCCACCACAATGAGCTCTAAATTTTCATAATCCTCTCTGAGAACAGATTCAATGGCTTGCCATATATACCGAGCATCGTTGTAATTAGGAATAACTACAGATATTTTTGGATTCATAAACGTTACAATTTGATCAAATAAGCAGGTCCAGAAGGTGTTGTGATCAATTTTTCGATTTTATCTTCTAAAAATTTGTCCACGGCTTTGCGCGCTCCCTCACATGATGGAAAACCATAGTCATCTATAAGGAGGTCGACCATATGATATGCGAGAATTTTTTTCATACGTTATTTTTCATTTGATTTTTTAGTCTTTATGTGAAAAATTTACCATTTTTCAGCACAACTGGAGATCTTGTGTCAGTAGGAAGAAATTATTTCGAAATGCAAAGAGAATACGACAGAGTGAATGAACTCAATGATAGATTGACGAGAATGGCATATGAGGCACCTGATCCCAAACTTACTGAAACTACAGATCGTCTGAAAAAGGGATGTTTGAATCATCCTATTGTTTGTATTAGCACTGTATCTGGCACCGTAATTGGCATAATAGGTGGCGCTGCAGGTGGTGGTGTTGGAGCTTTCCCGGGTGGTATATTAGGGTGCATGACAGGATATTTAATCGGATGTTGTATAGCTAGATGTATAGATGGAAAAGATAATTCTTCAAATCATAAAGTTCAGAAAAAACAAATAATAAAAGAGCGTTCATGAGTCTTTCGTGCATAAAATATGCTTTTATGACTGAAAAAAATTTTGGAGTTTATACTCCAAAATCTATTGAATATAAACATAGAAAAAATTGCATGGAATTTTTATCTAGACTCTTTATTGCTGTTGGATGTTTGTATCTTATATTGGCAGGACTTCTATATGGTTCTAACATGGAAGGCATTCATATATGGAACTGTGTATCCATCTTAGGTGCCGGAATTTTTTGGCAGATAATGGCACTATATTTTAATGCTATGCAATTTAAGCATCTAGAACAGGAAATGAAGAAAGAAAAAACCCCAAAAACAAGTTGATACTTTTCAACACAACTGGAGATCTTATGTCAGTAGGAAGAAATTATTTCGAAATGGAGAGACAGAAGGACAGATTGAATGCTGTCAGTGACAATTTGAATAGAATGGCCTTTAGAGCACCCGATCAACAGCTCAATGATACTGTTAATGGTATAATTGAGGGATGTCTAAATGATAAATATATTTGTTATAGTACTATGACTGGAGCTGTGGTCGGAGGAGTTATAGGCGCTCCTGGTGGTATTGAAGGTCTTTTAATGGGTGTAGCCGTAGGAGGTACATTGGGATTTTTTGCTGGATGTTGTATTTCTAAATACGCTAAAAGTAAAGAAAATCCCCCAACTCATATAGTACAGAAAAAACAAATAACAAAAGAGAGATCGTGAGCTGCTCAGACGTAAAATACATTTGTTATGATGAAAGACGATATGAAGCCTACGTTCCTAAATCGATAGAATACAAAAACAGAAGAGATTTCGCGATATGTGTAAGCACCCTTTTTTTTGCTATAGGATGTACGTACATATTATTGGCAGGTCTTTTGTATGGATCTAACATGGAAATTCTTCATACACGAGTTTTTTTAATTTTTGCGGTTGGTTCACTTGTTTTCATGATAACGAGTTGTTTTTTTAAGGTGCTGCAATTTAAGCATCTAGAACAGGAAATGAAGAAAGAAAAAACCCCAAAAACAAGTGACACTTGATTTTGGGGAAACACTCTGGAGAATTCATTCACCCAGGTAGAGTAGTGTATTTGTTTTTTATATGCATTAGAGTTTTGATTTATCCTCCCACATCCTTAAGGCATCAATAAAGCCTTGGGGATTTTTACTTGCTCTCTCCATGATTTCAGTTGGTGACTTGCCACTTGTTTGAGCGCTTTTTTCAATGTATTCATGAACTGATTCCCTATTGATATCTTGAGGAATTTCAAAACAGATAGATGGTCTACACTCTTCCGGTTCAACATTTATTTCTTCAAGAAGGGGGACGTCTACAGTCTCTATGGTCTTTTTCAAAGCCATTTCTTGAATTTCTCCCTCTACGTAACATCCACCAATACAATCCGGGAAAAGTCTCCTGGCAAGTCTCGAGATGGCCCTTGCAAAGAGCATATCTTCTGGGCATTTCTTCCATCCTCCACCATCTTTGATTAATCCTGCTCTGGCAGCATCTTCGATGTGATATTGAGATTGCATCTCTTCTCCGGTGTCATTTCTTTTTCCCCAGATGATGCAGACTTCATTAGTCAATGTTTTGACTCTTATTTGATGTCCATGCTTGCGGATCAATTGATTCATAATCCTCGCTGAGATTTCAAATTTACCCTGGATGTTATTGATACCTCCAGAGACGGCTTGCATCGGACTGATACCTAATTCTCGAGCTAACAGCATCACAGAAAGTATCGTGGCCACGACTTGATCATCAGATCCGCCCCCTCCTAATTTTTTCCATGCAGGATTACTAGATGCGGCTTTGGCGATGACTTGATAAGATTCAAGCTCTTGCTCTGTGGGTAGGGATTTATTATATTGCGTTATTGACATGACCCCAGGCTCCTTCTTTTTGGATCGTCTTTAAGTTATTTTGAAATATTTCCTCAAAGAGGATGGCATCCTGATAGATTTTTCTCCATTTGTAATAGGGGATATCAGGATTATTCAAACGATTAGATTCGTATGATTTATAGGTGAGCCAATCAACCATGGATGTCATAGTGGATCTCCGGTTGGTATTTATCAAAATTATTCTCTATCTCTTCGTAGACAAGATCGTAGATGTTTTTAAAACGGTAAGACCATCCTCGAGATAAGATCTCTTGAAATGCAGATTCCATAATCTCTTGAATGCATCTGTCTTCCTCTGGAGGCTGTAGGGGAGGTTCGTGTACTTTAAACATCGACTTTCTCCTTTTCTTGTTTTCTGTCAAAATAGTCGTAACAAATAAGAGCGCTTGAAAAAATTCGCCACAAATCGGTAAGATCGGGGTAGTTGATTTGTTTTGCTCCAATTACAGGGTGGGAAACCTTAACTTTCTCACCCTGTATATTTTCTGTCTTAGATCGCACACTCTTTTTCAAATGAACGATCATAACTTGTCCGATATTGTGCCCATATTTGTTGCATAGATGTTGATATGCCGCTAATTGAAGTGGCCAGCTCTTTGAAGGAGCACAACTTGTCTTGATGTCAATCAAAACGGGGATGTCACTTCCCTTTAAAAGCACAATGGCATCTGGCTCTCCGCTAAAATGAAGCTCATCATCGAAATATCTTCGTCCCGTGATAAGCACTTTATGGATATTTTCATCAGCCCAAGATATAAAAGCGTCCACATAAGGCATGTATTGATCCTCAATATTTGGCAAAAAAAGCTTTTCTAGATACGTCGTACAGTATCTATGCACCGCAGTTCCTCGAAGAGCCGCTGTAACTAGGTTGTCAGTAGGAATTAATCTCATTTCTCTCTCGGTTTGTTTTGATAAAATGTCTGAAACACGTGGATAATAGAGTCTTTTTTCTTCTAAGCTATCCATACAACTCTCCTTTGACTGGGAATATGTTGTACTTTGTTTTTGATTTCAAGCTGTACTTGAACTTTAAGTCATTTGTTATTAACCATGATGATTCATTGGAATGATTATCATTAAATATTTGCATCGATTCTCCTTCTATGAAAGGGTTTCTTTGTGGTAACATGGATATTACAAAACACCAAGGTTTAAATCAATGAAAATGAGAAAAAAGATGGATTTGCTAGAGAAATTCGAAATATTTTTCAAAGAATCAGGCTTGCAGAAAAAATGGTTTGCTCAAAAGATTGGGATCACACCGCAATACTTTTACTTAATCCTAGGTGGGTATAATAAGATGAATCCTAAGCTTTGGAAGGAGGTTATTAGGTTCTCAAATGGCTATATTACGCTTCAAGACTTAATGAATTATGAATTCACTCCGCTGGAAGTGATTGATGTAGAAAACTCACCAAATGACAATCCATATGAATGTAAAGTTAAGATTAAGATCATAAAGAAAAGTTAATAAAGTGTACAAATTTATTGAAATAAATCTGGTTCATATTGTAGAAAAGAAACTTCCCACCAGTGAAGGAGGGAAGTTTTAAAAGATACGTTTTTCCGAGTCCGACGGATTAGAGCCCCCAAGGATTCAGAAAAACACCAAACCATGCCCCATTTTTTTTGACCGCCAAACCAACCAAACCAAAGGAAAGGAAAGCAAGGCGGCTTTTTTAACAGCCTAGAAGATGGAAACAACCAGCCAGTGGAATAAGTTATACATACGTATACCCCAACCACCCGCAGCTTTAACCACCCGCAAAGACTTTTTTTTTGGGTCAGTGTCTAGTTGTATATTATGCGAATCATGATTTTTCATCAAACTTTAAGGTAATTTTTTACCGAAAGGCAACAGGTTAATTCAATGAACAGAGATTTTAAAGGTATATGGATTCCTAGAGAGATTTGGCTGAGGGACGATCTCTCATCACAAGAAAAATGTTTATGGGCAGAAATTTATTCTCTTTACGACCGTGAGAAAGGAGGATGTTACGCCAGTGAAGATTACTTATGCGAATTTATGAAGGTCAAACGTTCTCGGCTATACGAAATTCTAAAAAAACTCAAAAAAGCAAAACTTCTGGAAACGGTAGCGTTTGATGGTCGCTGCACTATAAGAAGAGCCATCTTACCAGAAGATAGTGCAATCGAGTCGTGGAAAGAAGGGGTCCGGAAAGCCGGAC
>Ga0209655_10000058_pt1 | contig 38252 bp, 37 predicted proteins | sample BogFormECP03_OM2_FD_188236 | JGI IMG/M metagenome (GOLD analysis project Ga0209655, IMG submission 188236) | Bog forest soil microbial communities from Calvert Island, British Columbia, Canada - ECP03_OM2 (SPAdes) (version 2) | ecosystem: Environmental > Aquatic > Freshwater > Wetlands > Bog ...
CAATATCTGTCCAGCGTGGTGGACGGAGGCACCATCTTGACTGCCGCCCTTGTGGAGTCGGGCAACTCCGACCCCACCTCTCCGCGCGCCACCGCGCGCGGCGACGGCGATAGCTGGCGGCTCGATGGCGGCAAGCAGCTCGTACCCGCTGCGCAATTGGCCAACGCGATCATCGTGTCCGCTCAGACCGATCATGGCCCCAACCTATTCGTCGTCGACACCGACGACGACGGGGTAGCCGTTGAGCCGGTACGGACCACCAACGGTGAACCCCATGCCGACGTCGTGCTGGCAGGAGCAGTGGGACGCCGATTGGGTGACGGCGGCGGAGCGGAGCTCATTGAGTCGCTGTACGACCGGGCGCTCCTGGGGCTGTGCGCAATTCAGGTCGGTGTCGCAGAGCGTGCGCTCCGCATTGCGGCGTCGTACACCAGCGAACGCGAACAGTTCGGCAGACCCATCGGCTCATTCCAGGCCGTCCAGCAGCGGATGGCTGACGCCTTCATCGACGTCGAGGCCATCCGCTGGACCACCTGGCACGCGGCCTGGCTGATCGCCGAGGGCCGACCCGCAGCCCGTGCGGCTGCTATTGCCAAATTCTGGGCCGCGGAAGCCGGAGCCCGGGTGACGGCAACGGCTCAGCAAGTTCACGGCGGCATGGGGATCGACATCACCTACCCCGTCTCGCGGTACTTCCTGTGGGCCAAGCAAATCGAACTCGCCCTCGGGTCTGCCCCGCAACAGCTCGTCCGCCTCGGGAGTGCCTATTTGGAAAGAATCGAATGACCGCCACACTCGGCCGTACCACCACGCTGGCGTGGAACGCGATCAACGTCGGCGACGAGGTCACCCCGATGGACGTCCCCGTGACGACCACGCTGATCGTAGCCGGCGCCATCGCGTCGCGTGACTATATGCCAGTCCACCACGACCGGGACTTCGCCAATTCGCAAGGCTCGAAAGACATCTTCCTCAACATCCTGACCACCAACGGACTATGCGTGAAGTTTCTCCACGACTGGGCCGGACCGGAGGCGATGGTCAAGAAGCTCGCCATCCGGCTCGGCGTACCCGCTTATCCGAACGACCCCATGCGGTTCGCCGGAAGCGTCACGGGCAAGTCGTCCGAGAACGGCGAGGGCCTTATCGAGGTTTCCTTCAAAGGCACCAACAGCCTCGGCGACCACGTCACCGGCACCGCGGCGCTCAGCCTCCTCAACGGAGTGGATGCGTGAGCGGTCTGGGAGGCAAGGCCGCCATCGTCGGGATCGGCCAGACCGAGTTCTCCAAGGAGTCGGGACGCAGTGAGATGCAACTGGCCTGCGAGGCGGTGAAGGCCGCGATCGCCGATGCCGGACTCACGCCAAGCGACGTGGACGGAATGGTGACTTTCACCGCCGAAGAGAACGAGGAGATCGAGGTCGCCCGCAATGTCGGAATCAGGGACCTGAACTTCTTCACCCGCGTTCCCCACGGCGGCGGCGCGGCCGCGGGCACCGTCATGCAGGCGGCGATGGCCGTCGCAACGGGCGTCGCCGAGGTCGTGGTCTGCTACCGAGCGTTCAACGAGCGCTCTGGATTTCGATTCGGCGGTGCAGGGCGCCAACCCGGTGTAACGCCCCTCTGGATGGCGCCCTACGCACCGTTCGCCTTGATGACGCCTGCGGGCTGGGTTGCGTTGCACGCTCAGCGATACATGAGCGCCTACGGCGTGACCAACGCCGACTTCGGGAAGATCTCCGTGATCGACCGCAAGCACGCGGCCAAGAATCCCGACGCCTGGTTCTACGAGAAGCCGATAACGCTCGAGCAACACCAGGAATCGCGCTGGATCATCGAACCGGTGCTCCGATTGCTCGACTGCTGCCAGGAAAGTGACGGCGGCGTGGCGATGGTGGTCACCAGCGTCGAGCGCGCACGCGATCTGGCCAAGCCGCCCGCCGTCATCACTGCTGCGGCGCAGGGCGCGGCATACGATGGTGAGGTGATGACGAGTTACTACCGGGACGAGATCACCGGACTGCCCGAGATGGGTGTCGTCGGCGAGAGGCTTTGGGGTGACTCCGGACTCAAGCCGACAGACATCTCGACGGCCTTCCTCTACGACCACTTCACGCCGTTTGTGTTCACCCAACTCGAGGAACTGGGATTCTGCGGGCGCGGCGAGGCGAAGGACTTCGTGTCAGTGGACGAACTCTCGGTCGGCGGGCGCATGCCTATCAACACCAACGGCGGATTGTTAGGCGAGGCGTACATCCATGGCATGAACGGCATCACCGAGGGAGTGCGCCAGGTCCGCGGCACGTCGTACAACCAGGTCGACGGCGTCGAACACGTTCTCGTCACGTCAGGCACCGGGGTCCCGACCAGCGGGCTCATCCTCACGCCCGACCGATGACATCAGGGCACAGACACAAGGAGATCCTGGCCGGCAAATGACGCAAGCGACCGCGACCGACACCCGGGGTGCCATCATCTCGGCCGCTTTCGCGTGCTTTCGCAACGTCGGCCTGCACAAGACCACAATCGTCGACATTGCCCGTGCCGCAGATGTATCCAGAAGCACGTTCTATGAGTACTTCCGGGACAAAGAGACGATTGTCGAGGCTTGTGCGGAGGCCGCGTCTCAGCGTTTCTACCGCAAGTTGGCCAAGGCTATCGATCGGGATGGCGGTAGCACTTTGGAGGACAAGCTGGTGAGGGCGGCCGTGTTCGTGACGCAGGCCCGTCAGGTCGTCGAGCCGGAGGCCTATTTCGACCAGCAAGAAGTGAACCTCATGTTGACCAAGAATGCGGCAACGCTGCTTGCGGAGTGTAGCGAGTTCTTCGCGCCCTACGTCGCTGCCGCACGGGTGACCGGTGAAGTGCGAAGTGCACTCGACATCTCTGCAGCGACGGAGTGGTTCGCGCGAATGTTGTTCTCGCTGTTCACTACTCCCTCACCGTACATCGACATGCGAGACGAAGACGCCGTTGCGGATTTTGTGCAACCATACGTGGTGCGGGGTTTCACCGAAGACCGCGCGACAAGGGCGCGCCGAGGTGACGCTGCGGGATGATCTCACCGCGTCAGTCGCTGGCAGGTAAGGGCTTGGCCTCCTTCAGGACCAGCGGAGTTGAGCCCACGGTCAGCGTGCCGGCTCCTGCCTTGGTAACCAAGACCTCGGCTCCAGTAGCGTCGACGTAGCGCTTACCCATCACCGAGCTGGTTGCGAACTGAGGATCAAGTGTTGCGGCAGAGTCGATCTCAGCATCGAGTGGCACCATCCGGGCGCCACCACAGCACAGATCATCGAGCTCGTCAGACGCCTTGACCACGATCACCTGGGTGTCGCACACCTGGCTCTGCAGCCGAGTTCCCGATTTCACCACTTCGACTCCTTATCGCTCGGCGGATTCCAGGTTCCCACCATCTGACAGACGCCTTTCTGCGGCTATGGACATTCTCATTTTTGCAAGCAATCATTATCGTCATGGTCTCACATCAGCCGGATCACGCATGACCGTGGGATCCACGGAGTACGAAGACGGTTTCGGACGAGAGCAGACATCGCGGCCTAACCAAGGCTGGGCCACCAGACACCGGCTGACGGTACTGGCCGCCGACGCCATCGACGCCGTAACCGGTGCCGGCGGACTCATCTTTGATCGGGCGAGCTCGGGCTGGACGGTTGACGTCTATCTTGCGGAGCCCGGTGACGAACGTCCGCTACGGATCCTGGGTGTCAGTTCCCCCGGGCTGCTACCCGGCGCCCTCGCCGGTCCGACCGACTGTCCAGACGCGTTGGTGATCGCGGGTGAGCTGTACAAAGTGAATAGCAACGTGTGCCATTTCTTTACTGCCGCATCCCGCAATCACCTCACCGAGGTTGCGATCTGGGGAGGCAAGTGGCCTGCCGCGTTGGCGTCGGGCGTCGGCCGGGTCGAGCACCACCTCAGCATCGCAGCGCGGGCGTTCAAAGCGCATTCGATGAACGCAGCAGGTGTTCAACCGCTCGTGGAGGCTACGGAGTCCTTCCACAGCGGAGCACACCTATGCAGCATCGCCGCACCGCTACGGCCGCGGGTATCGGCGACGCAACGCAGTTAGTTCAGCTTGCGGACGGGCACGTTGGACCACCCGCAGACGTTCGACATCGCTACCCGCCGTAATCCGTCGCGATCGACCTCGTATTCGGGGATCAGGTCCAGCAAGGCCTCGAATGCGATGCGGCCCTGCATTCGCGCGAGGGCGGCACCCAAACAGCTGTGAATGCCATATCCCAGTGCAAGATTGAAGCCCATCTTGCGTTCGCGATCGATATCCAGGCGGTCTGGGTCGGCAAACATCCGCTCGTCGCGCGTCGCCGAGCCCGTGACCAGAAGCACTGCACTGCCCGCGGGAATGGTGATGCCGTGCAACGTCACATCGCGCATGGCCGTACGCACCTGATACTGCGACGGTGCCTCGAACCGCAACAACTCCTCAACCGCAGCGGGAATCTTGCTGTGGTCGTCGCGCAGCTTCTGCCACTGGTCGGGAAAATCCGCAAAGGCGACGATCGCGTTGCCGACCAACTTGGTGACGGTTTCCGCGCCGGCGCCGCCAAGCAATGTCGCAAATCCCGCAATGTCGACGTCGGTCAGCTTCTCCACCTGCCCGTCGCGTTCAATCTCGGTCTCGATGAGCCGGCTGATCATGTCGTCCTGCGGCTCGGCACGCCTCTTTTGAATGAGGTTGTAGTAGTAGATGCCTGTGTTCATCGAGGCCTCGAAACCCGCTGCCGGCACGGCGATTTCACCGGGATGGCGTTCCAGCAACAGGTCCACCCAGCGCCGGATCTGATCGCGGTCCTCCTTCGGCACCCCGAGCATCGTGGTGATCACGTCGTTTGGAAAGAGCGCCGAGAAGTCCGCGACCACATCGAATGACGACGGGTCAAGCTCTTGAATGCGCTCGTACACCTTCTCGCGAACCATGCTCTCCAACGACGTGATGGCGCGCGGGGTGAATACGTTGCTCACCAGCTTGCGCATCTTCTGGTGCTCCGGCGGGTCCATGGAGATGATTACCTTGGGCACCGGGATGGCGTCGTCATGCGCCTTCACCATGTCGAGGGTGGCACCCTTGGCCGAGGAGTACGTTTCGTGGTCCTTGGTTGCAGGCGCCACGTCGTCATATCTGCTCAAGGCCCAGAAATCCCACTTAGCGTTGTAGTACACCGGCGCCTCGTCGCGCAGGCGACGGTACGTTTCGTACGCCCCGTCGAAGAACTCTTGAGAGAACGGATCGAACTCAACCGAATCCGCATGTGGCGTAATGGTATTCACAGGATCGCTCCGGCTTCCTTGTACTTCTCGATGACGTCCCACGCCATGCCGGCATCCATCAAGACCTCTTCGGTGTGCTGGCCATGTTCCGGCGCTCCGGGCGGCACGACAGGCTGTTCGTCGAACTGCACCGGATTCGTCGGTAATGCGTACGGCAGTCCGTTCATGGTGGTGGTGTGGGCGAGGTACCCGTTGGCCGTTACCGCCGAGTCATCGCAGAGCTCACCCGGCGTCTGAACGACCCCCCAGGCACCCGTGAGCCCGGCCAACGTCTCGCGCCATTCGGCGAGGGTGCGTTGCACGAACGCGTCGTCCAACAGCGCGATCAACTCAACGCGATTCTCGAAACGCGAGGCGGGCTCTGCGAATCGCGGATCGTCGATCAACTCTGCAAGGCCGATAACGCGCATGGCCTCCGCATAGAATTTGTCGAGTTGCAGCATCATCAGTTGGACGTGGCGGTCGTCCTTGGTGCGGTAGGTGCCCACCAGCGGATTGGGAGCATCGGCGTGACCATACTTCGGAATGGCACTGCCACCATGGATTTGGCTCACGGCGACGTCGGGGCTAAGGTTCCACGCCGCCAGCCCGAGAAGCGACACGTCGACCACCGACCCCTGACCGGTGGTCGCCCGCTTGTACAACGCGGCGGCAATTCCGCCCGCGATGGTCATCCCTCCCAGAAGATCCCCGAACGCAGGACGTGACCGCACCAACTCGTCTGTTTCTTCGCTGAGGACGGTGGCGATACCGCCGCGCGCCCAGTAAGACACGCCGTCGTACCCCGGCTTGTCGGAATCCGGCCCCTTCGGGCCGTGACCTGACCCTCGCACGTAGACGATGCCCGGATTGACGGCTCGGATGTCGGCGACATCGATGCCCATCTTCTTGCGGCGGTTCGGCAGGTAGCTAGTGAGAAACACGTCGCACGTTTTGGCGAGTTCGCGAACGACCTCTTGACCGCCTTGGGTCATCAGGTCGACGCCGATGGACTTCTTGCCGCGATTCGGAATCTCGATCATGTAGTTGACCGAGCCGCCCCCGTCGTCCACGATGCCCATCGTCACCAGCCCGCGTTGGGGGTCACCACCGTTCCGTGGTTCCACCTTGATGACCTCGGCGCCCCACTCGGCAAGCACCGCACCGGCAGAGGGGACGAACGTCCAGGCGGCGACCTCCAGCACGCGTACCCCGCTGAGTACCTTGTCGTCGGGAATGGCGTCCTCCATGTTGTCTGTGGGTAGCGGCGACGCGCGATGGTGCGGCCGTCGGAACACCCGCCCACCCAGCGATAACGGTTATTTACACTGAGCGAGAATTGCAGTTTCGACTCCGATTGTAAACTCCGTCAGTTGGGCCGGTGGGCGCTAGGGCCGAGCCGAAAGCCGCCCAGGCAAGGTCGGATCGCCGTCGTCCCAGAAGGGCTTCCAGGTAGGCATTCGCTGCGGCATCGCCGCCCGCATCGGCAAGTCCGTTGGCCAGCGCACGAACTCCGGCCCTGGTCGTTCAGTCACGTCGACCGAGTACCACGGGTGCTCCCGCCTAAGGACGAAACCCCATTGGCCATTGCGGCGTTCGTAAACGTCGTCGTATCGCATCGTGATGACGAACCACCCATCACCATCCTCGTGTTCGGCCCGGCAGTAGATCGAACCGGTCGCGTGATCGGCGTCGACGAAGTCGAATTCGTGCCCACAGATGAGGTGAATGCTCCGATAGAACCGTCGCAGCACCCCGTCGTACCAGCGCTTCAGGGCGTCCCGGCCACGCCCTTCCGCGCCTGCGTCGACGTCATCGACGAACAGCGCTACCAGTGCGTCGAGGTCACGGGCATCAAGAGCCATCGCGTACCTACTGGGCAACTGGCCGATCGCCTGACTGGATTCGATCCGATCGAGTCGAACTGCCGCCTCATCGACCGAACTCGCCATGACGAAATGGTAATGCCACGCGTCCCACCGAGAATCCTTGTTCTCGATTTCCGCGAAAGCAACTATCCTTCGCTCATGCCCTTCCCGACGATCACCCCGACGATCGCGGCGCTGGTGCGGTCGAGTGCAGCGCGGTTCGGGGACAAGCCCTTTGTCGTCGCCGACGGCCACGAGCTGACCTACGCCGACCTCGAACGCCGGTCGGCCCGGCTGGCGATGGACCTGTTGGCAAACGGTATCGGCAAGGGCGATCACGTCGGAATCCTCATGCCGAACGGCATCGAGTGGGCGGTCGCATGGTTCGCAGCCACCCGCATCGGCGCCGTCGCCGTACCGCTCAATACCTTCTACCAGGCGACGGAGCTGGCCTGGACCGCCCGGCACGCCGATTTGCGCGCCATCCTCGCGTCGTCGAGATTTCGCAATCACGACTTCCTGGCGCGCCTCGAAGAAGCACTGCCCGGGCTTGCGGGCCAACAGAACCCGGGCCGCATCGCCGTGCGGGGTGCACCGTATCTGCGCACCATCGCCGTGTGGGGCCCGTGCGATCGAGCGTGGGCGACGGTGCTGGGCGATGATGCGGCAACCTCAGAGGCCATCGACGAAGACTTTCTGGTCGACGTCGAATCATGCGTCACTCCCGCTGACGACGTCACCATCATCTACACCTCGGGCAGCACCGGACCACCGAAGGCGCCGGTACATACCCAGGGAGCCCTGGTACGCCACACCTACAACCTGACGTTCCACTACGGCGTCACCAACGACTCGGTGATGTTCACCGCGATGCCGTTCTTCTGGGTCGGGGGACTCATCACCGGTCTGAACGCGGTCATTCATCACGGCGCGACGTTGATCACACAGCCGGCTTTCGACGCGGCCGAAGCGCTGGAGCTCATCGAAACGCACCACGCGACGATCACCCTCGGGTGGCCGCAGCAGGGCAAGACGCTCGCCGAGCATCCGGACTTCGCCAAACGCGACCTGACTTCGGTCACACGCACCAGCATGCCCGCAATGGTTCCGCCGGATCGACGACCAATGGGTCCGAATGCTTTGGGCATGACCGAACTATGCGGAAACCACGTGGGCGTCGACCCGTATGTGCCACAGCCGCCCGAGCGGTCGGAAACCGGAGGGTTGACGATCGACGGACTCGAGCACCTCGTCGTCGACCCCGAATCGGGACAACCGGTCCCGATCGGTATATCCGGGGAGATCTGGGTGCGGGGCTATTCGCTGATGCAACGTCTGTACAAGCGGGAACGCGAGGACGTGTTCACCCCGGACGGTTATTACCGGACCGGTGACTGCGGCGTCCAGGCCGAGGACGGTTGGATCACCTTCACCGGCAGGTTGGGAGATCTGATCAAGACTAGTGGCGGCACGAATGTCACCCCTACCGAAGTCGAACTCGCCTTGACCAAATGCGAAGGCGTACTGGAGGCGTACGTCGTTGGGGCATCGGATGGCGACCACGGCACGGTGGTCGCCGCGGCGGTGGTGCCACGAGGTGCCTCTGCGCTCGAGGGCGAGACCCTAAGAAGGCAGTTACGAAAGCAGCTGTCCGCCTACAAGGTGCCGAAGTTTATTTGGGTCACCGACAAGGGACAGCTGCCCTTCACTGCAACCGGCAAAGTCAAGAAGGCCGACCTGGCGAAACAGCTCAGCGAGTTGCTCTCCAAACGCTGAAGAGCTGCGTCACGGGAGATTCGTCGTGAGCAAGGTCAACGGAATCCCCCACAGCGGCTCCAACTTTACTTCGGTGACCTCGAAGCCATCGCCCTCGACATGCTGGCGGAAGTCGGACTTGACACCATGGCGGAGCGCGATGTGCTCGGCCGCATCGCAATCCGCGGTCCGCACAACCACGGAGAACAGGCCGTCGCCGCGGCGAGCCAGGAAGTCGGCTGCAGTCCCTGCGTCGGTCGGTGCGTTGGCCGTCGGTGAGATGAGTTCGAACCCGTGGTCCCAATCGAGCCTGATGTGAAGGCCAAGTTCTTCGTGTTCGAACGCCACGAACTCAAATCCGAGCGCGGTCAGGTAGTCGGCGGCCTGATCGAGTCGCTCGAGCGCGATCGCGAACACGACGTGGTGCAGTAGCGGCAGTGACGGCGACATGCGATCGACCCTACGGTCGATCCGAAAGTCGAGTTTCCATTTTTCGGAAATATTGATTCTCGCTGCGGTAGATTCGCGACTGCCCGTCGCACCCCACCCATCTCCTCAGAGAGGGCGCTCCTGTGGCACTCGAGCAGTTCCAGCTGGACGGACAGGTCGCAATCGTCACCGGCGCCGGAAGAGGCGTGGGTGAAGGCATTGCGAAGGTACTTGCGGAGGCCGGTGCGACAGTCGTGGGTACTGCCCGCACCGCCTCCGAGGTGGACCAGACGATCGGGGAGATCCGTGACGGCGGCGGTAAGGGGCTCGCCTTGGTGGCCGATGCGCTCCTACGCGCCGACAGCGAACGTGTAGTACAAACCGCGGTCGATGAGTTCGGCCGGATCGACATCCTGGTGAACAACGTCGGCTTCGCCACCTACGGCCCGTTTCTGAAGCTGACGGACGAAAACCTGCGCAGCACGTTCGACTATTGCGTCACGTCTGCGTTCATCATGAGTCAGCTTGCGGTGCCACACATGTTAAAGGTAGGCCGAGGCTCCATCGTCAACATCTCCTCCGGGGCAGGACGATTCGGCATCCGCGGCTTACTGCCCTACTCGGTGGCCAAGGGTGGGCTCGAAGCGCTGACCCGAGCCATGGCCCAGGAACTCGCGCCCAAGATCCGGGTGAACGCCATCGCCCTTGGCGCATTCATGACGACGGGGCTGCAGTCGAGCTTCGATCTGATGCCGGGCTCCGAGGAGAAACTGAAGGAGTTGACGCCACTGCATCGCATCGGCGACGTGGCGGATCTCGGGCGGCTGACGCTGTACCTGTCCACCCGCGACTGCTACGCCACCAATTCGACCTTCGTCGTCGACGGTGGCCTGCAGGGACCGAACTCATCCCTTCCGATACCCGATCTGTAACCGAACGAAGGATTGATGATCATGGACGACAAGGTCCTACGAGTAGCCGTCATCTCCACCGGTTGGATAAGCAGCTTGTCGATACGTGCCATCGTCCGGCGCCCACATCTAGAGCTGGTCGGGGTATGGGTGCACAGTGCGGAGAAGACCGGGCGCGACGCCGGCGAAATCGTCGGACTGGGTCCGATCGGCGTGACGACGACCAATGACCTCGACGACATCATCGCCCTGAAACCCGATTGCGTCGTATACGGTGCAGCCAGCGCTGAGATGGACGCTGCCGCAGTCCGCGACTACGTCCGCCTGCTCAACGGCAATCTCAACATCGTGACGACCAATACGCCGGGGATGATGTTCCCCGACAGGTGGATTCCCGACCTCGCCGACCAAGTGCGCTCGGCCGCACTGGCCGCTGGGGTCACCATCTACACCTCGGGGATCGAGCCTGGCTTTGCCGGTGACCAATTCGCTGTCCTGCTGACCACGTTGTCGAACACCATCCACTCCATTCGCGCGCAGGAAATATTCGACTATTCGGCGTATCCCAATCGGGACCTCATGGTGACCGCCATGGGATTCGCAAAGCCGCTCGACTTCACACCGCTGCTCGAACTCGAAGGAGCGCAGGCCTTCGCATGGGGTCCACCGATCGGACTGGTCGCGCGGGCCTTGGGCGTCGAACTCGACGAGGTGAGGGAGAAGTACGAACGCGTAGTCACGCCTCGCGACCTACACGTGGCATGCGGCACGATCCCCGCAGGCACCTGCGGGGCGGTCCGCGCCGAGACGACTGGCGTGGTTAACGGACGACCGGTGATCACGATCGAGCACATCAACCGTATGGCTCCCGACTTGGCGCCGGAGTGGGCATCTGCGCCCAATGGGACGTATCGCCTCATCATCGAAGGCCAACCCCACATTCAGTGCGATCTGCGGCTCGGCACAGAGGACACGCCCGCGTCCGCCAACGACAACGCGATGGAGGCCACCGCCATGCGAGTGGTCAATGCGATCCCTTACGTCGTCGAGGCCGCGCCGGGTATCGCGACGTCGCTGGACCTACCCATCACCGCGCCGCGAAATGCGTTGGTAAACAACACGATGACTTGATTTAGCGTTGACGGTCTGCCGGTGGTTCGCTGTTCAGGGCGGTCGTCCCGCACAGCTGCATTCGATTAGACGGTGAACATCGGGCCGCGCGGTGCGCCTCTGACTTCATTACCTCCGTCGATCGCGAAGCTCTGTCCAGTGACCCAACTCGACTCGGGGCCAGCGAAATAGCGGATGGCGGGGGCGATGTCATCCGACACGCCAAGCCGACCTAGTGGCACGCGCTCGAGGAAGCTGGTGGTCAGTTCCTCGAGATGGATGTACCCCTGGGTCGTCGCCGCCTCCGTGAGCCCCGGGCGCACCGCATTGACGCGAATGCCCCGCGCGCCCAGCTCCGACGCAGCCACCCGGATAAGCATCTCGAGGGCGGCCTTACCCGCCGAATAGTGGCCCAACCCCTCCATCGGAATCTTGGACGACGTCGACGACACGAACACGATTGAGCCGCCTGCTGTCATCAGCGGCGCCGAGTGACGCAGGGCCAGGAAGTTCGACCTCAGATTTCCCATTACGAGGTCCGTGAAGGTCTCGAGATCCTGCTCGATGAGAGGTCCGGTGCCCCCGGTCGCGACTGTACCGATGACGATGTCCAGTCGCTGCTTGACGGCGTGCGCGGCGCGGGCGGCGGCTTCCACCGTTTTCTCGTCCTCGGGATCGCCCTCTTCCAAGACGATCTCGGCGCCAGGCACCGCATCGAGCAGTCGATGCCGCGTCTTCTCCAGCCGCTTCATGGAACGACCGAGGAGATACAGTGTGGCGCCGTCTGCCGCCAGCAGTCTCGCACTGGCTTGAGCGATTCCGGCCGACGCGCCGAGAATGAATGCCGTCCGACCGTCGAGCACACCCATCGTTACTCCCTTCGCCGGCGTTAGCATTCGCACCGTAACACCGTCGCGAACGACCGTTTTCATTTTCCGCAATGCATGTTCTCAGACAGGTACTGTCGGGGTAGCTTACGGATGTGACTGATTTGATCGGCCGAGTCGCACTGATCACCGGTGCGGCACGAGGGCAGGGCCGCGCGCACGCCGTCCGACTCAGCGCCGACGGTGCCGATGTGATTCTCGTCGATGTCGTCGGGCCGCTTCCACCCTGTGTTCCATACGATTCGGCGACACCCGACGATCTGAGCGAAACGGCCGGGCTGGTGCGAGCCAACGGCCGACGCGTGGTGACCGCCGCGGTCGACACCCGCGATCACGACGGCCTGTGTGCCGCCGTCGCCGACGCGGTGGCTGAGCTGGGCCGGCTCGACGTCATCGTCGCCAATGCGGGCATTTGCGTGCCGGCACCGTGGGATCGAGTCACACCGCGTGACTTCCAAGACGTCATCGACGTAAATCTTGTCGGCACGTGGAACACTGTGATGTCTGGTGCCAAGCACATCATCGCCGGTGGTCGCGGCGGATCGATCATCCTTATCGGATCGGCCGCCGGAATCACTATGGAGCCGTTCATGATCGCGTACACCGCAAGCAAGCACGCCGTCGTCGGCCTTGCGCGCGCGTTCGCCGCAGAGTTGGGCAAGCACAACATTCGGGTGAACTCCCTCAACCCCGGATCGGTAGCAACTCCGATGGGTACCGGCCGGATGCTCGATGCGATGGCCGAGGCGGCGAACTCGAATCCCGCGCTGCGCAACGGTTTCAGCAAGCAGCTGTTACCCGATGCCGTAACGATGCCAGAGGACGTCGCCAACGCTGTCGCATGGCTGGCCTCTGATCAATCGAAGTTCGTCACGGCGGCGGCGATCTCAGTTGACGTCGGGGTAACGCAGAGCTAGCTTGCGCTCGCACTCGCCACTGAGGTCAGCACGTCGCACAATTCGCCCGCACGGGCAAAAAACGGCGAGTGACCGCCATCCAGCTCCACCAGGTCCATCCCCAGTCTGTCGACCGCGTTGCGTCGCACCCAACCGGCCTCGAGTGCGCGATCGTCTCTCATCAGGACGTAGGTCGAGGGCGTTTCCGGCCAGCGGTCGATCGGACAACGTTCGGTGAACACCGTGAAGGATTGATGTCGGAGCTGGTGAAAAGCCTTTTGCGCGATGGCTTCCGGGCAGTCATGATAGAAGCCAGCTCGCACCGACTCCCAGGTCAAGCCGAACGGGCCTTCGCCCGCCGCTTGTGGTGCTGGGAATGAGATTGCGTCGGGATTCGCCGCGAGCTCCTCCACGTACGCCTTGCCCGGCACGGGCAGCAACCCGGCGACGAACACCATCCTGCGAAATGGACGCAATGCCGCGGCGACAGGTACGCACAGACCTGAGATCGAGTGCCCTACCACGATGACGTCATCGGGCTCGCCACGATCTGGCGCCTGGTCGATGGCATCGATCGCCACGCGCGCCCATTCCATGGCCCCGGCCGCGTCGTCGTCCACCGGTAGGTCCGGCGCAACCACTTGGTGCCCGCGTGAGGTCAACTCGTGAACTACCAGATCCCACGACGAACCGTGGTGCATGCCACCGTGCAGCAATGCGAATAACGTCACCGGCGCGTGGTCCGGGACAGCCGGCTGACGATCGACGGTCCAGCCAAAGGCTTTCCGATCACACCCGGCGAGGCATCGACGACGCTCGGGATCGCGTTGACAGCGGCCATCGCCGTCACCGAGATACCCGGGTTGACGCGATCGGCGGCCGACTGATCGAAGTGCAGCTCTAGGCTCATGCTCGGGCTTCCCTCCACACGAAACACCATGCCGCCCTGGCCTTCGCGCGCAGGCTTCGGCCAGCGATCCGGCCACGGGGTCGAGCTGACCGTCGCGAAGTATTGAACGGCGACCACGGGCCGAGCATCAATCACTCCGGCGAGTTGCCAACGATGCGCGCAGATGGTTCCCGCAGGGATGACGCCGATCGCGGTCGGCAGGTCGGCGGGCGCCAGCAGCGTCTCCCAATCCAACGTGACATCGTCCAACTTCAGTCCCAGAATGTCGGCGAGGTACCGCACCACGGTCTCCCAATCGTGATTGACCTTGCCCGAGGCGATTCGCGCGGGCACGTGACCGTCGGGTTTGCCGAATCCCATCGACTCGTGCAGTACATCCCAGATCGGATAGGACTTGTCCAGGTCCACGGCGTACTCGTCCATGCGATAGGAGTCCACGGTGCCCGCGCCGGCAAGTAGCGCGGTTGGAATGTTGAGGCTGATGAATCCTGGCTCGCTTCCGGTGGCGTAGAAGGTCGAGTTTCCCTTCGCCGCTGCGGCCTCGAGAGTGTCACGCCACTTCTTTGGAGCGGCGGGCGGATAGACCATGGGAATCGTCGAGATCGTCACGACGTTGATGCCCGCTTCGAGATAGGCGGCGATGTCGGCAACTGCCTCGTCCTCGCGCCGAACCGCGGTCGCACAATACGAGACGCAGTCGGGCGCCATCGCAATGACGGCGTCAACGTCGTCGATCGCGCGCACTCCGACTTCTGATTGGCCACACAGCGTGCCCGCGTCAACTCCCACCTTGTCCGGGCTGGTGACCTTTACCCCGATCAGTTCGAGCGCGGGATCCTCGATGACGCCGCGAAGCGCTTCCTTGCCGGTCAGGCCCGTACCGACGTGGACCACACGGTATCGGCCGGAACTCGCATTACTCATGTCAATCTCCTCACGCTGCTCACTCGACATGATCAGTTCCCGTTCGCAGAGCACCGAATCGAGGCTGTCCCAGTGCAATTCGAACCAAGTGGTGCAGAGCGACCGAAGGTAGGACTCGACCGACGAGTTTGAACGCCTTGGCATCGAAACCTATGCCGCGGTGGACTATCGGACCGCGGTCATGCTCCAAGGCCTTCGCCAGCGCCTTCGCAAATCGTTCGGGCGGGTTGGCGAACCGCATGGCGAGGCGACCCCGCTTCTCGATGCGCGGGTGCTGTGCAGCGTAGGGACCGGCATCGTCGCGGTAGACGGGAGTTCCGTCACCGGTGATATCGGTATCAAACGTGCCCGCCAGCAGGATGGTCACGCCCAACCCGTACGGCGACAGTTCTGCCGCGAGCGCTTCCGCCCACCGTTCGGCTGCAGCCTTGGACGCGGAATACACCGAAGCCAAGGGCATTCCGCGGATTGCACCTGTGCTCGACACCACCACGATGCGGCCCTCCCCCGCCGCTCGCATGCCCGGCAGCAACGCATTGGTCAAAGCAGCCGGACCGAAGAGGTTCGTCCCGAACAATCGACTCCACGCAGCAGTAGGTGTCTCCTCTCCAAACCCCGCTGCAGCAACACCGGCGTTGTGGACGAGCCCATAGGGTGGCCCAACGAGTTCGAGAATCTCCGCTGCGGCGGCCGAAATTGATTCGGGATCAACGAGATTTAACGCCACGCCGAGCAGACGCGGGTCGTCGGCCGATGCCCCGGTCACAGCCCGAATGGCTGTGAGTCCGACGTCCGGTGAACGCATAGCACCCACCACGGTCCAGCCGCGTCGATAGAGTTCGATTGCCGAAGCGAGCCCGAGTCCGCGCGAGGCTCCGGTGATCACTACCGCGCGACTGTGACCCATCAGCACGCTGTCGCGGCGTTCTCGCGACGGAGCCATACGCTCCGCCCGTGCGTATCTTCGCTCACTTGTAAAACGGTCCTGGCTTGCCCGCTTCCTCGAGGTGGCCGTACGGGTCGTACACCTTCACGGTGGGATACGGAAACTTGTCATATGCCGGCTGCGACAACCCCGCCGAACGCAACCCCGCCAGGACCGCGAGCGGGAGCGCGAACGACACCACCCCTACTACGACGGCCACAAGAATCTGTCGGTTGACCGTCACCGTCGGTCGGCCCGGGCGTGACGGCAGCCGACGAGCGAGACTAGTTACCAGGACCAGGCCGCCGTCGTCGTCACGCACGCACAGCACCGCGACCATCGCAAAAATGAAGCAGTCGTAGATCACCATGATGACCGGCAGATAAATGTGCCCGATTCGCAGAACCGGCCCGACCGCCTCGGTGTAGACGAAGATGCCGAATTTCAACCACAAGAACTGGACGACAGTATTCAACGGTATGGCCACCACGAAAGCACCGGCGAACACAGCGGTGAGTCGACGTCGGCTCAGCCACGAGTCACGGCGGATGAAGGGGTCAACGAACCGGTCGTGCGCCTGGAGCAGCCCGATGCCAGTGAGCAGGTAGTAGGCCGCATAGCCGCCGAGGAAGGACAGCGCCGGTTCGAGATTGGGCGAGATGCTGACATACGGCCACCACACCGGGAAGTGCAGCATCCGCGGGTCGAACACCGCGAACGTCGCCCAGTTCGCCAGTGGATCCAGTGCGCCCGTGATCAATCCGGCGAGGGCGATGATCACCGCCCAGTGCACGCCGCCTTGGCGTTTGGACAGCCATAGCAGGCTGCCCACCAGTCCGATCGCCAGTGGTATCGAGGTGAAGGCGATGACGAGCGGCCAATTATCGAAACCGAGGAACGGCGGGTACGGCGCGGGTCCGGGGTTGGGATTGGTGGTGCGCGGGTCACCGTGCAAACCGATCTGCATCGTTGCGATGGCGCCCACTGCGAACAGAGCGTACGCGGCCCCGAAGACCGCCCACGCAAGCCGGCTCCGGCGCGACGTGCCCGTCGGCTCTTCCGTTACGGTCGCAGCGATCGGTGTATTACTTTCGTGCTCAATGGAATTCGTCATGCTATATCCGAACCGGTAGGGTCGCCCAACCCCGTACGCTTGTCGTGTGCGCCTTTACGGCCCTGTCGTAGTCCACTTCCCAGTCCGGCCAACGTGCGAGTACCTCCTCGTATGCGACCCGGGCCTGTACCCGGGCCAACGCTGCACCGAGGCAGAAGTGGATGCCGTGTCCGAAGCTGAGATGGCCGCCTTTGCGGTGGATATCGAACCGGTCAGGGTCGGGGAAATGTCGCTCGTCGCGATTGGCTGATCCGTTGATGAGTAATATCGCCGACCCCTGGGGCACAGTCTGGCCGTAATACTCCACATCGTGCGCCACATAGCGGGCCTGAACGGGTGAGGGCGCCTCATAGCGCAGGACCTCTTCCACCGCATCGGGAATCAGTCCGAAATCGCCCGCGAGTGCCCGCCGTTGATCCGGATGGTCGGACAATAGCTGGCCCATGAAACCGATCAACCGGGTCGTCGTCTCATTGCCCGCTCCGACGACGGTGCCGGTATAGGTCAGTACCTCAGTGCGGGTGAGTCGGCGGCGCGTACCGTCGGGCTCATCTACCTCCGCGTTGACCAGTTCCGTCATCAGGTCATCGGACGGGTGGTCGTAGCGCCAGTCGATGAATTCTTCGAGCAGGCGCGACTGCCGCATCATCATGTCCTCGGCCACCCGCTGGGGCGCACCGTCCTTCAGCTCAAGGAGCTTGTCTGTGTCCTGCCGGATCGACGCTTGTTTGTCTTCCGGAATCCCGAGGAGGTAGCCGATGGTTCGCATCGGCATCCACGCTCCGAGATCAGCGATGAAGTCGAACGTGTCGCGCCCTGCCAGCGGTTCGAGTGCCCGGCGACAGAACTCACGAGCCAGCGGCTCGATCGCCGCCATTCGCCGCGGCGTGAACACTCCTGACAGCAGCCGGCGATGAAGATCATGGATCGGCGGATCCTCAAACAGAATCACCCCCGGCGGTACCTCAACCCCGTTGAGGATGACCTCGATGATGGTGCCTTTGCCCGACCGAAAGGTGTTCCAGTTGGTGAGCCCGCGCGCGACGTCGTCGTAACGGCTCAGTGCATAGAACCCGTACTTCTCGTTGCGGTAGAGCGGAGCGATGTCGCGGAGCCGCTTCCACACCGGATACGGGTTGTCGTCGATGTCGAAATCGAACGGGTCGTAGTAGGCCTCGACTTCAGCGGTGTCGGTCAACGCAGCGTCCTTCCCGACCATCTTTAGTCGTCCTATCTTGGCGAGAATAGACGTTTACGTAATCCGATAAGTCAGTTTTCGACGTCAGGTCCGGTATTGCGCCACCGCCTCGTTGATGATTCGGCGAACATCGTCACGGCGGTATCCGAGGAGCGCGGTCTCGGCCGACGGCGGCTCGTAGGAGATGTGCGATCCCCGGCCGCCGTAGATCGCCGAGTCCGGTAACAGCGGATGCTCTTGGTCGATCACGGGCGGTGCCGGCTTGCCGAGCGCCTCGAAGAAGGCGCCGAAATATTGTTGGTAAGTCCAGTTCTCGTCGCCGACTAAGTAGGGAGTGCCGCCGACACCTCGCTTGATCGCGCCGTCGATGGCCTGTGTCAGCGACGTTGTGGTGATGTAATTGGTTCCGCCCGGTGGGGCGCAGACCGGCACATCTAGTCGGCCTTCTGCGTATCCAACGCAGGCGCGCAGCGGCCGCGACGGTACGCCGGGGAGGGGTCCCACCACCACGGGCGCGTTCACGCTGATCGCCCTGAAGGTGCCGTCATTGAGTGCGCGCACACCGTCATCGGCGTCCCGTCGTGACCGAATGTAGGGATCGAGGTCGACGAGGTGTGGGGCTGCCTGTGGGTAGTAGCTGCCGACGTTGACGAATGTCGTCACGCCCGCCGATTTGGCGGCAGCGGCAAATCGCGGCACACCTTGTGAATTCGCACGTTGCCAATGTTCGTCACCGCTGCCTTTCGGCTGGTGGCGCACATCGTTTCCGGCCGCGAACACCACAGTGTCGAAGCGGCCGAGCACCGAGGCGGGAACATCATTGGCGATGTAGTCCAGCGCGACGAAGGGGAAGGCGGTCATCGGACCTGCCTGCGGTTGCTTGCGCCCAGCGATCGTGACGTCCTCGCCGGCAGAGCGGAAATGAAGGGCTGCGTCACCGCCGATGACGCCGGCTCCGCCGACGATGAGGATGCTCATCAGGACACCTCGTTTCTTGCGGCGGGCCGCGTGCTGTTGCCCTTGATGACCGGCATGTTGGTCCAGGCGTCGCGGTCGTCTCGGTACCAGCCTGCTGCAGCGAGCGCTCCCCCGTCGGCATGGATGACCGTGCCGGTCACCCATCCGGCGAGCTCGCTGGCCAGGAAAACGACGCAGCCGGCGCTGTCGGCGGGGCGACCGAAACGTCCGAGCGGAATCCAGCGTGGAATGTTGTGGCGCTGCGATTCGTGGATCATCCGATCGAGCGGAACCTGTGCAGAGTCGGTGGTTTCGGGCGCGACGGCATTCACCCGGATCCCCTCGGGGCCCAGTTCGAGTGCCAGGCTCATGGTGAAGCCGGTGACCGCGGCCTTGAATGCACCGTAGGGCACGAAACCCGGTATGCCGCGGAACCCCTCGATCGAGGAGACGGTAACAATGCTCGCCGGTCCGTTCGCTTGCCTCAAGAGCGGCAACATGGTTCGCGTCACCAGGAAGACGTGCTTGAGGTTCACCCGGTAGATGTCATCGAGCTGCTGATCGGTGAGCTGCTCGAACGGGGTGGGCCGGGTAACGAAGTGCCCGACGTTGTTGACCAGAACGTCGAGCTTCCCGTGACGTTCGCTGATGGCCTCGGCGAGCTTGGCGACAGTGGCGGCGTCGCTGGCATCGCCCTCGACAACGAGCGCATCCACCCCGAGCCCGTCGAGCTCCGCTCGCACGCCGTCGGCGTGTGTGGAGTCGATCTCAAGCACCACCACGCTGGCGCCGAGGCGGCCGAACGTCAGCGCGGTTTCCCTCCCGATGCCGGCACCCCCGCCCGTGATCAGTACGGCCTTGTCGGCGAAATCGAGCACACTCTCTCCTCTTTGGTCGGACGCGGCTGCAGACCTCCCGGCCCGGCCATATGAGAACAATAGTTCTCATATGAGAGAATGGGTGTGACATTGATCATTCTGGCGCATCGGTGAGCGGGGAGAGGAGCCCGAGAATGGCCCGTCGCCCGGTCCGCTCTTTCGTATTCGCAATCGATTTCCGCGTCCCTCAGCCAGAACGGGTGTGGCCCTTGCTCGAGGCGAACCGCGAGAGCTTTGCCGATCTCGGCGCGTACTACGTATTCGCCTACGAATCGACGACCGAGCCCGGACGTGTCCTGGTCGTGATCGGGGTGCAGACCGAGCAGCCACTGCTCGACCTCGTGCGCTCACGGCATTTCTTCGTCTGGTTCGACGCCGTCGGCATCGATGACATCCCGGCGGTATTCGCCGGCGAGACCGTCGAGAGGCTCGACATTGCGGACATGTCGGCGGAGGGAAGCGCCGACATCGTCGTCGTGACGATCACGCCGGTCGACGATGTCGGGACCTTCATGGCGCACGTCCGGGCTTCAGTAGACAACTTCTCCCGGGCGGGGATACGGAAAACTGTGGTGTACCAAGCGTTTGACAACCCGCGCGAGGTGATGTTCCTGCAACAGCTGCAGTCCCAGGACAGTGCCCGGCGCTGGGTCGGTCGATCCGACATCGCCGCCGAGTGGCTGGCCGCCGCAGGCGTAGGAGCCTACCCGCCGGTGTTCGTCGGAAGGTTCGCTCACGCCATGAGATTGGGGCAGACCAGCGGTACGGGCCGTCGCTGATGTATGTGTGCCTGTGCCTGGCTGTCACCAACCAGACAGTTGCCGACGCCATTGCCGCGGGCGCGGCGACCTCCCAACAGGTCTCCGACGTGTGCGGCGCCGGATCGCAATGCGGCAGGTGCCGTCGAACGATCCGGGCGGTTATCAGCTCGTCACAGTCGGCAACTACGGAATCAGGCAGAGGAAGAAGGCTATGAAGGATCGGCACTCCAACATCGCAGGAATCCGGATGCTGGTCATCGGCGCATCCTCTGGTATCGGACTGGCGTTGGCCCATGCGGCGCACGCGCGTGGTGCGCAGGTAGCACTCGCCGCGCGTCGAGTGGAGCGGCTGTCCGAGTTGGCCGAAAAGCTCGACGGATCAGCCCACGAGCTCGACGTTTCTGACCCCCGTCAGATCGAGAGAGTCGTCGCTGACGTCGTAGAGAAGCTCGGCGCCCTGGACGCCGTCGTATTCACCAGCGCAGTGGTCCCGTTCGCTCTCATCGAGGAGACCGACGTCTCCACATGGCTGCACGCCTACGCCGTGAACGCCGTCGGCGCCTCCCATGTGCTGCGTTGCGCTCTCCCGCATCTGGCGGAGAATGCCGTCGCTCTTGTTGCATCGAGCCATGATGTGGGCCGCCCTCGGGCCGGCGTCGCCGCCTACCATGCGAGCAAGGCCGCGCTCGACGAGATTCTGCGGTCCTGGCGCGCCGAGCATCCTGAACTTCCGGTGATCCGGGTGAGTATCGGCCCGACCGACGACACCGAGATTCTTCGCGGAGCTGACCGCGATATTTTGGGTGAGCTGTACCGGTCGTGGGCGCAACAAGGCCAGATTCCGGCCACGATGTCGGCGGTCGATGACGTTGCCAACGCGCTGCTGTCGTTCATCGCGGTCGCTCGGGCCAACCCAACGGTGGTCAGTGAGATCGTCCATCTGGCGCCGCGCAACAATACGAAACGCTGAGCGTGCGCCTGCGGGACTGCGGCGTACGACGAGAGGATGGCATAAACATGGACCTTGGCCTGGGCGGCGCAACCGCTGTCGTCACCGGCGGCAGTAAGGGCATGGGACTGGCCATCGCCGAATGCCTGGCAGCCGAGGGCGCTTCGGTGGCGGTAATGGCCCGCAATCAAGCCGCACTCGATGCCGCAGCCGACAAATTCCGCACGATCGGTGCGCCCGAGGCGTTGGCGATCAGCGTCGACATGGGCAGTGCGGAATCGATCACGGCAGCGTTCGAATCTGTCACCGCGGCATGGGGCGCGCTGAATGTGCTCGTCCACACGATCGGTCCTGATGCAGGTCTTTTCGAGGATCTCGACGATGCAGACTGGCACCGGGCATTCGACCTCGGGACGATGTCAGCGGTGCGTTCAGTTCGAGCCGCACTACCGATGCTGCGGGCGGCGGAATGGGCCCGCGTCGTCACCCTGTCCGCGCATTCGATCCAACGCCAGAGTCCCAGGCTCGTCGCCTACACCGCGGCGAAGGCGGCGCTGTCGAGCCTGACGAAGAACCTCTCCAAGAGCCTTGGCGCTGAGGGGATTCTGGTCAACTGCGTGTGTCCGGGCACCATCGTCACCGCGAGCTTCACCGAGACCCTCAAAGACACCCTTGCCGCTGAGGGACTGGACTCAGCGGACCCCCATGACGTCATGCGCTGGGTGGAGAACACCTTCCACCATCCGTGTGACGTGGGCCGCGCCGGCTTGTCTGAGGAGATCGCTTCGATAACGACCTATCTCGCGTCCCGACGCAACGGATATGTCACCGGCGCGACGGTCAATGTCGACGGGGGCTCCGACTTCATCTGAGCGCGGGCCCTTCTCAGTCAGCGCGTCTTGGCCATTCCCTCTGCGTCATCGGCCCACTGCGCCTGGTGGCGTCCCGTGGTCATGGCGCCGTTCCAGCCGCCGTCGGTCCACAGCACCTCGCCGCCCACGTAACTCAGTCGCGGACTGCCGAGGCACACCAGTGGCCAGGCCTGTTCCTCGGGTGTCGAGTAGCGTCCGACCGGTCCGATCGCCTGATCGATGACTTCTTTGCCCATCAGGTTCTGGAATGCGGGCATCATGGCGGTCTCCGTGGGACCCGGGTTGATGCAGTTGATCCGGATGCCTTGCTTGCCGAGCTCGGGGTACCACCAGCCGACCCACGCGTCGATGATGTACTTCGAGTACGCGTAGCCGCTCCACGACCACTTCTCCTCATGTTCGCGCAACCACTCGACCGCCGCGTCAAAGCCTTTGGTGGCCAACAATTCCGAGATCACCGGAATGTGGCCCTGCCAGCCGATCGCCGCCGAGGACGAGATCACGCTGATCGCCGAACCCTCTGACATCTTCGGCACCAGCAGCTCGGCAAGGTGGCGCGCCCCGACGAAGTTCACCAGGATGGTGTCCCACTCGCTAAACGGGGGCCCCGGCAGTCCGGCGCAGCTGAACAGACCGTCGACGGGGCCTTCGATCGAGGCTGCCGCCTGCTCAATGTTGGCGCGGTCGCGCAGATCGATGTCCAGAGCGCGCGCGACCGGGACGGTGGTCGGGTTGATATCGAGAGCGGTGACGGTTGCGCCGAGGTCGACGAGGATCTTCGCGGTCGCCTGGCCCATGCCGGATGCGGCACCGGTGACCACTACCGACTTTCCCTCATATCCCAAAACGTCGTCCACGACGTCCTCCCTTCATTCCGCTGCCGAGCAGGACGCAGCGTCCATGCCTCGGTGCGGATCACCGAGAACCATACTTTGCAATTATGCAAATAGCTACTCTCGCCGACTTGCAGCCCGGAGAACTACTGGCGCGCAGAATGATCGGACCTGCGACGGTGTTCACGCCGTCGAACCGCAGACATCGACCGCGCGACGCAAATACGGCCAGGCGAGCTCTGGCGGCAGGCCGCCGCACAACGGCGACAAGTTCAGCACTTCGCCGGCGGCGGCTCGGGACGCTGCTTCGTCGACAGACAGGATCACGTGTGACGGTGACGTTTTGCGCAGTTCGTCGACGGTCTTGGCGTGCGAGATGTTCGCGGACACCGCGTTATCGGGATTCCACTCGGAATACGACATCGCATCGTGAAGCAGATACGTGCCGATCTCCTCCCAGGCGCGGTCGAGGTCGTCGGCGACGAAGCACACGGTGGCAGTGTCGCGCGGAGGCAGCAGCGTGGGCCCGGGCTCGTGTCCGTGCTGACGACAGGCAGCTTCGTAGGTCTCCTGCATTCCGGGGACCACACCGTTGGCCAGCAGCCCGAGCCCATACCTGCCCGCTCTCCTGGCGGCGGCCAGGCTGGCGCCTCCCCACATCAGCACCGGGCCTCCCGGCGTATGCGGATTGGGGGTGACGTGGGTCCGCTTTCCGTCCCGCACGACGACTTCGCCGACGAGCAGTCGGCGCAGCACCCCGAGCTTGTCGTCAGCCAGTCGTCCACGATCAGCCAGCGACAGTCCGAAGTGGTCGAATTCCTCTGCGCGGTAGCCGATCCCGAACACATAGGTGGCCCGGCCTTTGCTCACGAGGTCCAGGACTGCCATGTCCTCGGCCAGTCGCACTGGGTCATAGAACGGCAGAATGATCACCAGGCTCAACATCAGCCGCTCCGTGCGCGCGGCTATCGCCGAGGCGAGGATGAGCGGCGAGGGCAGATAACCGTCTTCGGCACAGTGGTGTTCGCACAGCACGCAGGCGAGACACCCCCGATCCTCTGCCCACGCACACATCCCGAGGGCTGCGGCGTAGAGGTCCGACGCCGGAGCACCCCACAAGGGCGCACGCATCTCGAATCGGAGAGTGAACACCAGCTACCCGTTCACCGCGACTAGCCGTACCGGCGTGTAGGTCCGCCATGTGATCCGCCAGCCGTCCGCGGTTCGTCGCATGCGGTCGTCGTAGAACCCGATTGCGTTCGCCCCAGAACCATCGTCGACCAGGATCAACGCGTCAACGTAGGTCCGCACCTCGGCGGTCTCGCCATCGACGTCGATCACCTGATTGCTCAAGCGGTGCATCGTGTGTCGAGCCCCGGCATGGGCGCGGCGCATGAAGTCCTTGATGGCGTCAGCCCCGACCCATTGCCCGACTTCGCCATAATCGAGTTCGGCGTCATCGGTGAAGACCGAACTGAACAATGACCATTCGCGTCGATCGATCGCGGTCGCGTACCGCAGGATCACGTCGAGGATCTCACCGCTGTCAGATAATTCGGTCATACGGGATTCCCGTTCGGATGTACGACGATCCGCGGCGGTCCCTCAGACCTCCGGGCTAAATCCAGGGCCTCGGGAACCTCATCGAGCCCGATGACCGAACCGATACTCGGCAGCGGGTCGAGGCGACCCGCGGCGACCGCCTCAAGGACGCCATACCAGTCCTGCGGATGCGGGCCGCCGCCGAATTGAATCGCGACTCCCTGACGCGACGCGTCGGTGATGCTGAGACTGTCACCGCTGTACCACCCGCCGGCACAGAAGATGCGGGTGTAAAAGTCGGAATCGTTCACGATCCTTTGCATAAGGCCCGACGCCCCCACACACTCGAACACCACAGCAGGGCCGGGCAATCCGCGCTCAGCCCGCACTTCGCGGAACACGTCGAAGACATCGCGCTCGGCGGGATCGACGAGAACATGCGCACCAAAGCTCGACTCGGCGATTCGGCGTCGCTCCGCCTTAAAATCGGAAATGATGATCGGGTCGGCGCCTCGGCCGGCTAGGGCTGCGACCGCCGACAAGCCGACTGCGCCGGCGCCGATCACGATGGGGATCTCGCCCGGCTGCAGCCGCGACGCGCGCACGTAGAACTCGCCGACGGCGAATGCATCCACCAGCGCCACTGCGTCATTGGAGACGTGGGTGTGTACTGGCCTCGCCAGCGACTCCGCGACCACCACCAGTTCGCCGAAGCTGCCCTGCGCCTCAGGGTGCTGCCCGATGATGCGCAGACCGCCGACCCCGCCGTCCACCAACCGCATCGGCATCGAAGTGACGCGGGTTCCGACCGGCAGTTCTTCCGTGCAACCTGAGCCATGACCGACAACTTCGCCGACAAACTCATGGCCCATCACGATGTCGCGGTTCGCGTCGTAGAGCGACCGCCCGGTCGGGTCGTTGATGCCGAGCTCGGGATGATCCATGAAGTGCACGTCGGACGCACAGATGGCAGTGCTCAGCGTCTTCAGCAGCAGCTCGCCCGGACCGGGCTTGGGGTCGGCCGTACTGCGCACCTCTAACTTGCCGTCCCGCAACACCACCGCGCGCACTGCGCCACATCCTTTGGCCGAACTCGAACAGCTAGCTCTACTACTCAATCTCGATTATTCGATTAGCTCGAAGGCGAGGGCGCGCGCTCCCTCCAGTGCGCAACGAACGGAGAGATCGACGCCAGGTCGTACAAGCCGGGCGCGGCGTTCAGCACCACCGGGATCGCGTTTATCGCATGCATTGCGGTGGCCAGGCAGCCTTGTTCAGCGTGATCCTCGTCGTGCGAGCCGATCACCAAGTGAAACCTCATGTTCGGCTTCCCTTGGAACGTCACCTCGTAGCCGATTTCCGTCGGCCAGTCGGGCGCGAGGTCGTCGGCCATCCTGGTCAAGTGCTCGACCGCCAGCGTGGTGTCGCCGCAGTCAGCCACCACGCCAAAGCGCATGGCGCCCACCGTTCCTGCCGGGATCTCCCCTGCCGCGACCGATAATGCGCGTGGCGTGGTGGCCACATCGCGGTAGCCCTCGACCGATTGAATCTGCAGGCCCAGCGCCTCCGCGAGCACGGTCGCGGTGCCGACCCAAGCGCTCGCGGCGTAGTCGGTGTTGGTGAGAAGCGGTGTCGTGTCGTCCGGTGCGTGCCCGAACCCCATCGCGTTGAAGATCAGATCGTGGCTGGCGTACGTCGAGTAATTCAGCACCTCTCGGACGTCGATGCGACTGGACCGCGCGGTCAGCCGAGACAGGACCGGCGCGATCGACTCACCTACGAACCCGGGGAACAGACCCAAGCCCAGAAACGAGGAATTGCCTGTACTACAGGCGGTTTCAATCGAGTCGGCGAGTGACTCGTTCAGCGAGCGAGGATGGATGAAGCGACTTCCCGTCGCGACGACGTTCTTGCCAGATGCAAGCAGATCACAGACGTCGGCAAAGCAGCCAGGTGTATCGGTCTCCACCTTGCCCATATAGAGCACCACATCGGCGTCGGCATGGATCAGCGCATCGCGTTCGTCGGTCGCAATGATGCCGGTGTCGGCTAGCCCACAAAGCGAGCCGGCATCGGCACCCGCCTTGGCGGGGTCGTACACCCGCACGCCAACGAGTTCGAGGTCGGGGCGGCCGATCACGTGACGCAGGGCCATCGTGCCGGTGACCCCGGTCGCCCACTGGATGACGCGTGTCAAGGTTGTTCCTCCTAATCCCACACCACGTCGAGGCGCGGCGGTGAGCGGAACATCACGCCCGTCACGTACGGCGCGGGTGCAGCGGGATCCAAGCGCAGGCCCGGCAATTCGTCGAACAGCGCATTGAAGATCTTGGTGCTCTCCAAGCGCGCGAGATGCATACCCAGGCACACGTGCGCACCATGGGCGAATCCGATGTGTGGCTTGCGCTCCCGGAAGATGTTGAAGGTCTCCGGGTCTTCCCAACGAATTTCGTCGTGGTTCGCGCTCCCCAGACTGAGCATCATCGTTGCACCCCTGGGAATCGCCACGCCACCCAGCTCGGTATCGACGGTGACCTCGCGCATGAAGTTCAGCAGCGGTGTCTCCCAACGGATTCCCTCTTCGATCGCCTGAGGAAGTAGGCTGCGGTCCTCACGCACGGCGCCGAGTTGGTCCGGATGGGTGAGCAGTCCCATGGCAAGACTGGCCGTCGACCGCGACGTCGTCTCCGCACCGGCCGGCAGCAGGTTGCGCATGAATCCGTAGATCTGCTCGTCAGACATCTTCACGCCATTGACCTCGGCCCTGGCCAGAATCGACACCATGTCGTCCTGCGGTGACTTCCGACGGTCGGCCAAGATCCCGACGAAGCTTTCCTTCATCTGCGCGGATGCCCGCATCGCGCACTCCATATCACCGCGGAACCCGAGCAGGTCGATCGCCAGCCGGTGGAACTCGTCGACGTCGGACTCGGGAAGCCCCAATAGTGCGGCGATCACCCGGACCGGAATGGGCATGAAAACCGCGTCGACGAGGTCGGCGCGCTTGTTGTCTTTGAACTTCGCGATCGTGCGGTCCACCAGCGGGCCGACGAGTTCGGCATCCCAACGCTTCATCGACGAACGCGCGAAAGCGAACTCGTGCAGCTTGCGGTAGATCGCGTGCTCCGGGTCCTGCATCTCGAGGATCGTGGGCCCCTGCAATGGACGCACCACGTCTTCGTAGCACCGGGTGCTGTACGTGACGTTGTCGGTGAAGACGGCCTTCACGGTGTCGAACGTGTAGGCCGTGAACGTGGGTGCGCCGTCGCCGGAGTTGCCCATCATGCCAAGCTCGGGCCACCCCTCGTGCACCGGACTCTGCGCCCTCAACTCACGCAGCAGGGGGTACGGAGATGCGGCCCCGTCCGCACCCTGGCCGACGTTGAACTTGTCCTGCGAGTCACGGATGCGCTGATCGAGATCCTCGGTCGCCGTCGGCTCTGCCATGTCACACCTCCTGAGGCGCATGTGAACGCGCCTCAACATACACCCTGGTGGTTGAGAACCTACATGATGTACGTTAATCGGGTTACGCGCGGCCTATTCGCGAAAGCGCAACCAGGAGCATTCGATTGGCAGTTCGAGTCGTTCAGTGGGCAACGGGTGCCGTCGGCCGCCCCGCGCTGCAAGAGTTGATTGAGAATCCGCGTTACCAACTCGCCGGGGTACTGGTCTACGACCCGGCGAAAGAAGGGGTGGACGCGGGATCCCTCTGCGGGCTCCCCCCCAGTACGGGCGTGAGGGCAACGACGGACAAGGAAGCGATCGTCGGACTCGGCGCCGACGTCGTCGTACACGCTGCAAGCAAGGCGCACGCGGTCGACACCAATGTCGAGGACATCTGTCGGCTGCTCGCCGCGGGAACGAGCGTGATCACCACGACCTCCTACAACCACCTACCGACCTATGGCGCACAGACCGAGGCGGCGTTTGTCGAAGCGTGCCGGGCCGGCCAGTCCAGGTTCCACGCCGCCGGTGAGAACCCGGGATTCATGTTCGAAAGGCTCGTCGCGACAGTCACCGGACTGAGCAAGTCGATCGACCGCATCGACCTGTATGAGGCCACCGATGTGTCGGCGGTCGACAGCCGACCCATGCTTGTCGATCTCATGGGCATGGGGCGGCCACCCGAAGACGTCAGCGTCGACTCGCCGATCATCAAGAAACTCGATATGGCCTACCGTCAAACGTTGAATGCGACGGCCGATGTCCTGGGTATCACGTTGTCGAACATCGAGGTGTCCGTTGAGGCCACCACTCTCCCCCACCACATCGAAGTCAAGGTTGGTACAATCGAGGCGGGAACCGTTGTCGGGCAGCGTTTCTCGTGGATCGGGTACTGGTCTGATCGTCCGTTGCTCGCCGTTCACGAGGAGTGGGTACTCACCCGGGACCTTCCACAATGGGATCTGAAGCCATTGGCCGCCGGCGAAAAGGCGCCACTCATCCGCGCCGTCATCCACGGCACGCCCAGTTTCGAACTCCAGCTCGACGTCGGATTTGAGGGCGAAGCGCCCATCGGCCAACACGCCCAGCCAGGACACCTCATGATCGCCATGGGCGCCGTCCGCGCCATCCCCTATGTGTTGGCGCAACCGCCGGGGATCGTCACCGCGCCCGTTTTCGGCGCTATCCAACTAGACGGAAGCCCCGCAAACCGCTGAGATGTTGGTGCTCGGTGCTGCATGAAACACGTGGGCACTCGCGTCGGGTAGCACCCGCCTCGCCACGAGATAGTCGACGCCCATCCAGCCCTGCCTGATGTAGCGACCGAAGCGCAGGCACGTGCCGGGCGCGCCACTCGCACTGGGGATGAGCTTGATGTCCTCCATGGCGTCTTTCACGCCCGCACCAGTCAACGGCCGTGCACCCCCGAGACCGTGCGCGATCACGGTCGCGACGTCGTGGCACAGGCATGGCATGAAGTAGCCGGGCCGTCGCCCGTACCGGGCAGCGAACCGGTCGAGGAACGCCTGGCCGACCACGTTGCGTTCGTCATAGCTGTCGAGGCCGATCCAGCCTGCAAGATGACGCATCCATTCCTCGTTGATGTGAGCCATCTCGAAGGCGGTCGTCGTGTAGCGCGGCGGATCCCAATTCGCCGCCGCCAGTGCGTCGTTCAAGCCCCACAGACCATGTCCGAACCCGACGTGAACGATCGCGTCTGGGTTCGCTTCCAGCAGCGCCGCCACCGCGTCACCCTTGTCGGCCTCCACCTGCGGTATGGCGACCGTTGCCACAAGGTGGAGTCCCGCATCGGCGTACGCCCGTTCCGCGTAGTGCAGGTACTCCTTGCCAATGAGCGACGATTCTTGAGCGATCGCAATGCGGCGATGACCGTCGCCGACCAGCACCGAGGCCAGCATCCTCGGCTCATCGGGCATCGAGCCGTTGTTCAGCGCAAAACACCACTCGCCCAGCGCGCTCTCCGAACCCGACAGGATGATGATCGGGACCTCTGCGGTCTTGTCGACATGCGCGCGCAGCGGAACTGCGTTATCGGACACGTACGGTCCGAAGATGACCAGGCAACCCTCATCGACTAACTCGTCGAATGCCCGCTCGACCGCTTTGTAGGTGCCATTCGGCAGACCGATGACGTCGCGCTGCACAAGCTCTACGGGACGATCGATGAGCCCGGCGTCAACTGCCTCGTCGAGGACCATCCGAATCGTGTCGAGGGTGTCGTTGTCGGTCTTCGCCCCGGTCGGATAGTCGTTGAGCAGTCCCACTTTCAGCGGCGCAACTGACCCGAACGCGCGAACCTGTTCGTCTGCCATACCCGCAACCTACATTATGAATGTTGCCGCGATAGCCATCACGGCTGAAGCTGCAATCGCCACGTCACCGGCGGAAATTATCATTTACGTAAAACGCATATATCAATTCTGCCGCGTTGATAACGTCGAGCCCAACTCGTCGTGCCGTGGATGCACATTAAGGAGCAACAGCCATGACGCAGACCCTGTCGGCCGAGAACCAGACGCTTTCGAAAGATAGAAAGTATCGCGTAATCCAATGGGGCATGGGCAACGTCGGAACGCTGGCGCTACGCCATTTCGCTCACAACCCGACGTTCGAAGTCGTCGGGGTGCTCTGCAATCGACCGGAGAAGGTGGGCAAGGACGCCGGCGAGCTCGTCGGCGTAGCGCCGATCGGGGTGCCCGCCACCACGGACAAGGACGCTCTGGAGGCACTCGACGCCGATTGCGTGTTCTACGCACCGCTCTGGTCGGACGTCGATGAGATCTGCCGGCTGCTTCGCGGGGGCAAGAGCGTCGTCGCCTCCGGTGGCGCATGGTGGCATCGAACAGAGACCAACAGCGCCGACATCGACAAGATCGAAGCGGCGTGCCAAGAGGGCGGCACGTCGTTCCACGGAGGTGGTATCCATCCCGGCTATGCGGCAGACCTCCTCGTACTGACGCTGGCCAGGATCGTCGGCAAGACCGACCACATCCACATCTACGAGTCGGTCAACTTCAACAAAGACACGTTGAAGTACCTGGACGAGATGGGCTTCGGAAAGACGCCGGCCGAGTTCGCCAGGGGCAATCTCTTCCAAGACGCCTGGTCGTTGTTCGCACAGTCTCTGACGATGGTGGTCGAGGGACTCGGCAAGACCGTCGACAAGTTCTCCACTGACGTGGAGTTGGGCACGGCTACCCGCGACATCCCCTACGAGGGAACCGAGGACATGGACATGCCGGGCCTCAAAGGTGTGATCAAGAAGGGCACCGTGGCCTCGCAGCATCACATATGGACGGCGTGGGTGGAGGGCAAGCCGTTCATTACCCTGCACGAGCTGTACTCGTTCATCGAACACGACGCCATCGAGCCGAGACCCGACTGGGAACCGTATTACCACTATCGCGTGGTCATCGAAGGGGATCCCGGCACAGAGCTGATCCTGCGAGGAAGCCAAGATGCCCGAGATCACGCGAAGCCGGGCTACGTCGGCTACGCCTGGACAGCGATGGAACCCGTGAACTCGATTCCCGCAATATGCGACGCCCCACCCGGATTCAAGTCACACAACGAACTCGGGTTGATGCCGCTGCGCGGTATCGTGCGCTAGTACATGGGTACATAGCTTCGTGGATTTCATCCGCCCACCGGCAACATACATGTTGAATGTTGCTACGATCGTCTCCATGGCCAAACGCGGCGGGACCGACGACGAACGCCGCACGCGTGGCGAGGCGACCCGCCGAGATCTTATCGACGCCGGGCGGGAGTTGTTCGTCGACAAGGGCTACTTCAACACCAGCATCGGCGATCTGGTCGCCGGGTCCGGGGTGGGCACGCGCGGCGCCTTCTATCACCACTTCAAGGACAAGGCGGAGTTGTTTCGCGCCGTGTTCGAAGAGGTAGAGCAGGACCTGACACTGCGGTCTCTTGCCTCCCCGCCCGCCGGGGATGATCCGTGGGAAAAACTCTCGCGAGGCCTGCACAGCTTTCTCGAGTCGGCGCTCGAACCGGAGGTCCAACGGATCATGCTCCTCGATGGTCCGGTAGTGCTGGGCTGGCAGACACTGCGCACGATCGAAGAGGCCAACAGCATCGCCCTCATCAATGAGATGGTCCGCGAAGCGATCGCGGAGGGCGTCATCGAGGATCAGCCGGTAGGCGAACTGACACACATGCTTGTCGCCGCTCTGGAGGAAGCCGCGCTGCTGGTCGCCCACGCGGCGAAACCCGCCAAGGCCCGAGAGCGCGCAGCCAAGGTACTCGACCGCCTCCTGCTCAGCTTCTCGGTCGAGCCACGAAAAATAGTGCAACGGTGATGTTTTCATCGCGCTGCTGGATGCCTCAGTGCCTAGTGGAAATGTGCATTTTCAAAATCGCATATAGTTCTTCTGCCGTCTGATAATCTCGCCTCCAACCTCTGCCCAAGGAGCAACATGAAGCCCGAGGACATGATCCTGGTCAGTGTCGACGACCACCTCGTGGAACCGCCGACGCTGTTCGAGGGAAAGATGCCAACCAAGTTCGCCGACGACGCTCCAAGGGTCATTCGACGGGACGACGGTTCGGAAGTCTGGACTTTCAATGGGGCGATCGTGCCGAACATCGGGCTCAACGCCGTCGCGGGCCGTCCCCGCGAGGAGTACGGGGTCGAGCCCACCGCCTTCGACGAAATGCGCCCCGGATGCTACGACATCCACGAGCGGGTGAAGGACATGAACGCCGGTGGCGTCCTTGGTTCGATGTGCTTTCCCTCCTTTCCCGGCTTCGCCGGTCGCCTGTTCGCCACCCACCAGGACAAGGACCTGGCGCTGGCCGTGACGCAGGCCTACAACGACTGGCACATCGATGACTGGTGCGGAAGCTACCCGGGCCGTTTCATTCCGATGGCCCTGCCGATCCTGTGGGACGCCGAGCTGTGCGCCAAGGAGATCCGCCGCAATTCCGAAAAGGGTTGTCACTCAATGACGTTCACCGAAAACCCCGCAACTCTCGGATTCCCGAGCTTTCACGACGAGTACTGGGACCCGATGTGGCGCGCTGCGTCGGACTGCGGAACGGTGATCTCAGTCCACCTCGGCTCCAGCGGCAAGATCACCATGACGGCCGACAACGCTCCCATTGACGTGATGATCACCTTGCAGCCGATGAACATCTGCTCCGCTGCTGCCGACCTCTTGTGGTCGCGCGTCATCAAGGAGTTCCCCGATCTGCGCTTCGCGCTGTCCGAGGGTGGCACGGGCTGGATCCCGTACTTCACCGACCGGATCGACCGCACGTACGAGATGCACCACCTGTGGACCGGTCAGGATTTCGGTACCAAGCTGCCCAGCGAGGTGTTCCGCGAACGCTTCCTCACCTGCTTCATCTCCGATCCGGTTGGCGTCAAACTGCGACACGACATCGGCATCGACAACATCGCCTGGGAATGCGATTACCCACACTCCGACTCGTCGTGGCCCGCAGCCCCGGAAGAGCTCGCCGGGGTGACCGCGGACGTTCCCGACGACGAGGTCAACAAGATCACTTACGAGAACGCCTGCCGCTGGTACAACTTCGACCCGTTCAAGCACCGCTCACGAGAGCAGTGCACCGTGGGCGCCCTGCGGGCCGAGGCAGGCGACCACGACGTGGCGATCCGCACCTTCGACCACGGGCGCTTCGAACGCACCGTAGGGGTATCCCTGGGATCGATGAGTGCGAAGCTCAATGTCTGACGCACCTGCGCTTCGCGTAGCTGTCGTAGGGGGCTCCTCCGGACTCGGACGTTGCATCGGGATCGGCCTCGCCGAGAAGGGCGCGCAGGTGGCGTTTGTCGCACGCCGGCAGGACCGTCTGGAGAACGCCGCAAAGGAAGCGGGCAACGAGGCGGCCGCCGTCGTTTGCGACGTGACCGACGCGGAGTCCTGCCAACGGGCGGTGTCCGAGGTTGCCGACGCCTTCGGCGGGCTGGACGCCATCGTCTACACAACCGGAATGGGCGTCCTCGCACCGCTCGCGGAGGTGAGCGCCGATCAGTGGGCACAATTGTTCGCCACCAACGTGACTGGCGCTTCTCTCTTCACCAGCGCAGCGGCGACGCACCTGGCCGCAGCCGGCGGATCGGCGGTGTACCTGTCGTCGCTGAGTGCGTCGTATACGGCCCCGTGGCCGCTGCTGGGTGCCTACGCGGTCAGTAAGGCCGCACTGGACAAACTCGTTGAGTCGTGGCGTATCGAGCATCCCGAGATCGGCTTCACACGGCTAGCTGTCGGGGACTGTTTCGGTGGTCCTGGCGATTCGCAGACCGAGTTCAACAAGACTTGGGATCCCGAGGCGCTGGACAAGGCGATCAGGTTCTGGATGGAGCACGGCCAGATGCAGGGCGGTCTGATTGATGCCGACCATCTCGTCGAGGTGGTGTACTCCGTACTCCGCTGCGGCAAAAGCAGTTTCATTCCCTACCTGACCCTGGCCGCCCGGCCGTCAGACTCGGTCAAGGAACTCCGACAGTGGTGAAGGACATCAAAGAGTGACGCACGAATCACGCATGCTCATCGACGGTAAGCTCGTCGACTCCGAGACCGGACGCCAGTTCGACAACATTAACCCCGCCACCGAGGAAGTCATCGGTAGCACCGCCGACGGCACCCGGGCGGACATGGAACGCGCTGTCGCTGCGGCGCGCAACGCCTTCGACCACACCGACTGGTCCCGCAACGGTGAGGCAAGGGCGGCCGGCTTGCGACAGTTGCAGGCGGCGCTCGAGGCCGAGCGTGAAGACATTCGCAGCGAGCTCGTTGCCGAGGTCGGCTGCCCGGTGCTGAGCACCTACGGCCCGCAACTCGACGTACCCCTGAAGGAAGCGTTGGCGTGGCCAACCGACATGATCAGCGAATTCGCTTGGAAGCGTTCGCTTCCCGACAAGGATGCCTTCGGAATGGGCACGCCAGCCGTACGCGAGGTGTGGAAGGAACCCGTCGGTGTGGTCGGCGTCGTCACCCCGTGGAACTTCCCGTTCGAGATCATCCTGAACAAGATCGGCCCCATCCTCGCGATGGGCAACACCCTCGTCCTCAAGCCTGCGCCGGACACGCCGTGGAACGCGACGCGGATCGGGCGGATCATCGCCGAGCAGACGGACATTCCCCCTGGCGTCATCAATATCGTCACGTCGTCGGATCATCTGGTCGGTGAGGTGCTATCTACTTCTCCGTTGGTCGACATGGTGGCGTTCACCGGATCCACCGCGACCGGCCGTCGAATCATGCAGGCCGCCGCGGAGACCCTGAAGCCGACGTTCCTCGAACTCGGCGGCAAGTCGGTATACCTCGTGCTCGAGGACGACGGGGACATCAGCGCCACTGTGGGCGGCAGCGCGTTCATCATGATGCACGCCGGCCAGGGCTGCGCCATGCCGACCCGGTTGCTGGTGCCGAACTCGCGCTACGAGGAGGCCGTCGAGATCGTCAAGGTCGCGATGGAGAAGAACAAGTACGGAGATCCCACCGATCCGTCGGTGTTGCAAGGCCCGCAGGTATCGAAGCGGCAGCAGGAGCGGGTGTTGGGCTACATCGAGAAGGGCAAGCAGGAGGGCGCTCGACTCGTCACCGGTGGCGGTGCGCCAAAGCACCTTGCGAAGGGGTACTTCGTGGAGCCGACGGTCTTCGCGGATGTCGACAACAACATGACCATCGCGCAGGAGGAGATCTTCGGACCTGTCCTCTCGGTCATCGGATTCGACGACGACGACGAGGCGGTGCGCATCGCCAACGACTCCATCTACGGCCTGTCCGGGGTCGTGTTCGCCAACGACCTCGATCGCGCGAAGAACGTCGCCAGCCGAATCCGCACGGGCACCCTCGGGATCAACGGTGGCATCTGGTACGGGGCCGACGCGCCGTTCGGCGGCTATAAGCAATCCGGCATCGGACGGCAATGCGGCATCGAGGGCCTCGAAATCTTCACCGAAACCAAGACCGTCGGCTGGCCCGCGGGCTGAGCCGCCCCGACTCTCACGAAGGAGACCTCGATGAAATCCAAGGCTGCAGTGTTGCGCGGCGTCGGCGTGGACTGGGAAGTCACCGACGTCGAACTTGACCCACCCCGGGCGGGCGAGGTGCTGGTCAAGATGGCCTACGCCGGCGTCTGTCACTCCGATGAGCACTTCTACACCGGGGACAGCGTGCCGGGCCCGGACATGGAAGAGGCTATGAGGGCGGCGGGGCTCCCGGTGCCTGAATGGTTCCCAATGCTGGGTGGGCACGAAGGCTCTGGCATTGTCGAGGAGGTCGGGCCAGAGGTCAAGACCCTCAAACCCGGTGACCACGTGGCGATCTCGTTCTTTCCCTCCTGCGGCAACTGCCGGTGGTGCTCCACCGGACATACCTACCTGTGTGATGTCGGTGCCGACATCTACAGCAAGGACATGACCACCGACGGAACCCGGCGGCGTCACCTCGGCGACGAGGATCTGATGGCCATGATGCAGGTGGGCACGTTCTCGGAGTATGTCGTCGCCTCCGAACGCTCGTTGGTCAAGATCAACGACTGGATCTCACTGGAGGCAGCTTCACTCGTATCCTGTGGTGTGACAACAGGCTTCGGCTCGGGAACGGTTGCGGCCGGTACTCGACCCGGTGACACCGTTGTCGTTGTGGGCGTCGGCGGGATCGGCATGAATGCGGTACAGGGCGCGAAAATCGCCGGTGCCAAACATGTGATCGCTGTCGACCCTGTCCAGTTCAAGCGGGATATCGCACCGACGTTCGGCGCCACCCATACCGCCACCGATGCCGGCGCCGCCTTGGATCTCGTCAAGGAACTCACTTGGGGCGTGATGGCCGACCGGGTGATCCTGACGCCCGGCGTCGTGCCGCCCGACCTCATCATGATCGGGATGATGTTGCTACGCAAGGGCGGTACGTGCGTGCTGACCGGCATGGCGAGGATTACCGACATGATGGTGCCGCTGCTTCTGCCTGACATGGTCAGCTCGTGTAAGACGCTGAAGGGCGTGCTGTACGGCGAGATGAATCCGCGCGACGCGATGCCGATGCTGTTATCGATGTACGAGGCCGGCTCGTTGAAGCTCGATGAACTCGTCACACAGAAGTACAAGCTCGACGATATCAACGAAGCGATGAGGGATCTGCGGGCCGGCAAGAACATCCGCGGCGTCATCGCCTTCGAGTGATCACCTTCGATGGCTAGTTCAGCGGGTTTATATCAATCGACTAATCGGTGCACGCTTTCTTATGACCGAACTGCCGGCGACAAGCGGCCACGATTGCGAGCCAGCGGGCCCGCGGGCCCGACGTCATTGAACCTGGACGTTGCGATCTGAAAGTTCAATCGTCCGCACTGAAACCGATCGGTCGCCGTTCCGATAACCCTGACATGCGTCAACAAACAACTCTTTGCTGACCGACGCGGCTCGCGCTCGTTCCAGCACCGCGCGGCGTGATGTCCCCCATGGACGAACAGCAGCGGTGTTTCGTGCGCACGCGTGGTGAGCCCCTTGTCGATGATCTCCAGCATCCGCGCTCCCGCCGGTTCATAAAAAACGTCCGAATGCCGCCGTCGACCGTAGTGACGTCGAACTCGAGCACCCAGCCTGGACCATACACAAACTCGCACTGTCTAATCGCGGGTTTTATAGCGTGATCTCCGCTTCACGCTTGCGCCATGAGCGTGCTCGACCATACATTTACCCCCATGCGTCTACCGTCACGCGTAGGTCGGCCAACGTGACCAATCAGCCCGAGGTGTTGGAGGTCGACCTAGGCCATCTCCGA